>ERZ773235.269-NODE-269-length-74589-cov-13.501865_pt1 | contig 74589 bp, 71 predicted proteins | sample MGYA00580522_ERZ773235 | MGnify/ENA primary metagenome ERZ773235 (study PRJEB29015, sample SAMEA2737797) | human gut metagenome | biome: human gut; feature: human-associated habitat; material: faeces | place: China | collected 2012 ...
TCTTTATAGAATGTTTTTACTGTTGCTTCATCTCCTATTAATGCAACAACTATTTCTCCATTCATTGCTATATCTTGTTTTTTAACTAGTATATAATCTCCATCTAATATTCCTGCTTCTATCATACTTTCGCCTCTTACTGTAAGCATAAAGCTTTCGCTATTACCTATAAAATCTATTGGAATTGGGAATGTATCTGTTATGTTTTCTACTGCTAAAATTGGTGCTCCTGCTGTTATTTTTCCTATAACTGGAACATCTACAAGTTCTTTTCCACTATATGCTGGTTTTTCTTCGAATTTTTCTTGTCCTTCTAATCCACCTTTTAATAGTTTTAGTGTTCTTCCTTTTTGGTCTTCTTTTTTAATATATCCTTTTTTCTGTAATCCTGTTATATATGTATGTACTGTAGCTGTTGAACTTAACCCTACTGCTTTTCCTATTTCCCTAACTGATGGTGGGTATCCATTTTCTTTGATAGACTTTTCTATGTATTTTAATATTGCTTTTTCTCTTTTATTTAATTCATTTGGATCTTTTCTTCTCATCTGCAATCACTCCCTTTAAAAATATTTGCAAATATATTATCATAAATTTAAAAATTTGTCAAACAAAAGTTTTAATTTTTATTGTTTTTTTGTAAATTTTTTTATCTTACTATTTTTTTGTTTTTGGGTTGTTTTTTTTATTATTTTTGATATAATGAATAGTAGAAAGTGGAGGTTTTATGATATTAAAAGCAATTTCCTTTAATATGTGCCATCGGTGAAGGGCTTGATGGTAGAATTGATGTACGTAGACAGGCAATGTTACTAAAAAAGTATAAGCCTGATATTATTTTTCTACAAGAAATTGATGTATATACTAAGCGTGCATATAATAAAAATCAAATCTATACTTTTAGTAAATATACTGGTTTACCTTACAGAGCTATGGGAACTAATATTAAATACAAAAACGGGTTTTATGGTGATGGACTTTTATCTCGTTTTCCTATTGAATATTCTGCAAATTATTTGTCTCCAACCACCTCTCCTGAACATGAGCAACGTGGATTTTTATGTATTAAAGTTGGTGTTGGAACTATTAAGCTTAATTTGTTTTCCCTACATCTTTCCGTTTTTGAAGAAGAACGTGTTTTGTCTAGCAAAGCTCTATTGCGTATAACTTCTAATATAAATAAGTCTGAAGGCATTATTATTGCAGGAGATTTTAATGTTGGTGTTAAAAAAATTGGAACACATAGATATACTTATGAGCAAAAGGATTCTTTTGAGGAATATGAAATTTTAAAGAAAAAGTTTCATCATTTAGAAAATACTGAATCAACTTGGTTTTCTAAAGATGGAGTTGGCTGTATTGATTCTTGCTTTTATTCTAATAATTTAAAGCTTACTAAATTTGAAACGATTCCTACTCAAGTTTCTGACCATTATCCTATTTATATGGAGTTTGTAATTTGAATAACGTTTTTGGGGATAGCCCCAAAAACGTTATTTTTTCTCTAATTTCATTGAAAGTAATTTACTTATTCCGCTTTCCTCCATTGTTATTCCATATACAGTATCTGCTGCTTCCATTGTTCCTTTTCTATGTGTTATTACTAAAAATTGTGTTTCTCCTGTAAATTTTTTCAAATAATCTGCAAACTTGTATACATTTACATCATCTAGTGCAGCTTCTATTTCATCTAATACACAGAATGGTGCTGGATTTATTCTTAATATTGAAAATAGCAATGCTATTGCAGTAAATGCTCTTTCCCCACCTGATAGTAGCATCATATTTTGAAGTTTTTTTCCTGGTGGTTGTACTTCTATTTCTATTCCACAATTTAATATATCTGTTTCATCTGTTAATTTTAGTTCTGCCTTGCCTCCTCCAAATAGTTCTTTAAATACCTCTCCAAAGTTTTTGTTTATTATATTGAATTGCTTTTCAAATTGTTCCTTCATTATTTTTGTCATATCTTGTATTACTTTTTTCAATTTACTACTAGCATTTTCTAAATCTAGGCGTTGCTCGCACATATAGTCATATCTTTCTTTTGTTTGTTTGTATTTTTCAATAGAATCTATATTTATGCTTCCTAAATTTTTGATTTCATCTCTTAAATGTTTTACTTCCTTTGTTGTTTCTGCAACATTATTTGGCTTTTTAAATTCTCCTGCTGTGTTTGGAGTTATTTCATAGTCTTCCCACATTTTATTTATTATTTGTTCAAGTTCAACATCTAATTTTGATTTTTTCACTTCAAGTTTATTTGCCTGATTTTTAATTTCTTCAATTATCTTATATTTTTCCTCAATTTCAGTTTCTACTTTGGTTATTGCCATGTTTTTGTTTGATTTTTCTTGTTTTAATTTCTGGGCAGTTTCAGAGCTTGTACTAACCTCTATTTTTATTTGTTCAATATTTTGTTTTAGCTCCTCTATTGTTTTAGTTAATTCTTCGTTTTCAACTTTTAGATTTTTGCTTTGCTGCTTTTTATTTTCAATTTTGCTCATATTTGTTTGCAATTCATTTTCAATTCTTGATAAGATTTCCTCTAATGAGTTGCTGCTTTCATCAAATGAGCTTACTGATATTTTTAAATTTGTTATATCAAAATTTAAGTCATCTATATATTTTTGATTTTCCTTGTTTTTCTCTGCAAAATTTTGAATTGCAGTATTTAAAATTGTAATTTCTTGTTCTAATTCTAGATTTTTTTGCTCTATTACTGCTTTTTCTTCTTTGTTTTTATCTATTGATTCTACTATTTCATTAGTTTCTGTTTTTAGCTTATCAAGCTTTGTTTCTAAGCTTGAAATTGTTTCTTCTATTGACTCTAATCTTTGTTCTTCTGTTGCATATTCAATTTCGGTTTCTCTTGAAGATGCTTCTATACTTGTTATTTCTTCTAATAAACTTTCTATTGAATTTTCATAATCTTCTTTTTCTTTGGTTATTTTTTCTATTTCTTTTTGTATCTTTTCTATTTCTTTTTCTAATTGTTTTATTTGTGCTGTTCTTCCTATAATGCTGTTTGTTTTTTGTGTTGTTGAACCACCTGAAATTGCTCCACTTGGATTTATTATATCTCCCTTTAATGTAACTATTCTAAAGCTATATTTGTTCTGCTTTGCTATTACTATTGCTGTATCCATATCATTTACTATTACTGTTTTTCCAAGCAAATTTGAAACAATTTCTTCATATTTTTTATCTGTTTTTATTAATTTTGAGGCTACTCCAATTACTCCTTGTGTTCCATTTGTTATAAGTTTATCAAGATTTTTTCCTTTTACTGAGGTTATTGGTAAAAATGATGCTCTTCCTAAATTATTTTTTCTTAAATATTCTATTAATTTTTTTGCATCTTCTTCCGTCTCTGTTACTATGTTTTGAAGTGTTTGCCCAAGTACAGTTTCAACTGCTAATTGATATTCTTCTGGAACAGTTATTAAGCTTGCTAAAACTCCTCTTACCCCTTTATTTAAGTTGCTATCTACCTCACATTGTGTAAGTACTGATTTTACTGCTCTTGAATAACCTTCCTTTTCCTTTTCCATTTCTTGCAAGAATTTTTGTTTAGAATCTTTTATTCTATATTCTTGTGTTAAATTGTTTATTTTATTATCAAATTCAGTTATTTTTGCATTTGCTTCTTCACGTTTTACTTTAATATCTTCTAATCTTTTTTGGCACTCATTTCTTTTACTTTCTTTTTCGTTAAAGGTTTTTAACAAATCAGATTTTAACATTCTTTTTTCATCTAATTTAGATATTGTTTCTTGAATTTCATTTTTAACTGTTTTTGAGCGTTTGTTTAAGTTTTCATTGTTTACTTCAAGAGTATTTATTGCTTCTCTATTTTCATATTTTGCTTCTGTATTTTTTTCTACTTGTTTTTTCTTTTCTTCTATTTCAACTTCTTCTTTAGATAGCTTACTTGTAAGTTCTTGTAGTTTATTCTCTTTTTCTTCTAATTCTAATACAAATTTTTCTCTATTTGCCAATAAGTTATCTTTTTTATTAATTCTATTTTCTTTTTCCTCTAAAATTTCAGCATTACGTTTTTTTAGTTCTTCAATTTCTTTTAAATATGTATCGCTATTTTGATTGTTGTTTTCAATTTTTGTTTTTTGAACATTTATATCAGAGTTAATTTGCTCAATTTTCTTTTCACTTTCAAAGCCTAAATTTTGAGTTTCTTCTATTTTTGATATAATTTCTTCTAACTCAGTTTTTAAATTTTCCTTTAAGTTTTGCAGTACAGAAAGTCTGCTTTCTTCATCTTCTTTTTGTGAATTTATTATATCTATATCTTTTACTAACTCTTCTATTTTTACCTTATATGTATCTATATTATATATAAATAATCCTATTTCTATAGATTTTAACTCTTCTCTTAAGCTTAAATATTTTTTAGCTTTTTCTGCTTGATTTTTAAGTGGTCCAATATTTGCTTCTATTTCTGCTAATATGTCGTTTATTCTTAGAAGATTCAATTTTGTTTGTTCCAACTTTTTCTCTGATTCTGTTTTTCTTGCCCTATACTTTACAATTCCTGCTGCCTCTTCAAATATATTACGTCTATCTTCAGATTTGTTGCTTAAAATATCATCTATTTTACCTTGACCTATTATTGAATATCCATCTTTTCCTATTCCAGTATCCATAAATAGTTCTTGAATATCTTTTAACCTACAAGGTGCTTTGTTTATAAAATATCCACTTTCACCATTTCTAAAAATTCTTCTAGTTACAACTACCTCTGCAAACTCTATTGGAAGCTTACCATCAGTATTATCAATAACTATTGAAGCTTCTGCAAATCCTAAAGATTTTCTATTTTGAGTTCCTGCAAAAATAATATCCTCAGACTTATTTCCTCTCAAGGACTTCATACTTTGTTCACCTAAAACCCACCTAATACTATCTGATATATTACTTTTACCAGAACCATTAGGTCCTATAACGGTTGTAATACCTGGCATAAATTCTAATACTGTTTTATCCGCAAATGATTTGAATCCCTGTAATTCTAATCTTTTTAAAAACATAAAATTCCCCTTTTTTTTGATTCGATTTTTATATAATATATCAAAAGTTGAAAATAGTCAAGGAAAAAATATATTCTACATTGTTTTTCGTAAAAGCTTCCTTTACTACCTTTACCTTATTATTTTTATATGCAATTTAAAAAAATTCACTCATTTCTTGGTTACACTTCATCTTATTTATCTCTGTATTTATTATGTATGGTTTTTGTCATTTTTGCAAAATAATAAATAATCAACAAAATGTTTTTTCCATTTTGTTGATTATTTTTACTATCGAATACACTTCTAGTCTATTTGACTTCCCTTTTGCACTTTATCTCCTGATTGTGTTGCTATTACATTATCTATAATTCCTGTTGCACTTGATGTGTAATTAACTATTAGTGGATTATTGCTGTTTTGTGCTGTTCCATTGAATGTTCCTTTATATGTTGTGATTTTTGTTGAGTCAAAGGTTAGTGCTATAGTTCCTTCCAAAACTTCACATGAGTTGAACATGTATTGAATATTAGTAACATTTTTCATGTTCCATCCATCAATATTTAGAGTTTTCAGACTTCTACAGCCATTAAACAATTGTAGCATATTTTCTACATTGCTAACATCCCATTTATGTAAGTCAAGTGTTTCTAGTTTTTTACAATTTCTAAACATTCTTTCCATTGTAGTTACATTACTTACATCTAAATTTTCTATTCCTATTATTCGTTTTAAATTCATAACATTGGGAATTGTTGCATTATCCCCAGAACCAAAAGCCCAAGTCATATTTTGCACACTACCTGTATCCCAATTGCTTATATCTACTGTTTCAAGATTTGCACAGCCATAAAAAATGCTGTCCATGTCGGTTACTTTTGATGTATTAAAATTCCTCAAATCTAGTTGTTTAAGATTATAGCAATCTACAAACATCATTGCCATATCCGTTACATTTTCTGTGTTAAAATGTGACAAATTAATTGTTGCCAAATTATTGCAAAGGGTAAACATTCCTCGCATAGAAGTCATGTTGCATGTATTTAGATTTCTAAACCCTTCAATTTTATTTATATTGATTAGATTTCTAAATAGATATTTGCCACTCTTCGGTGCTACTTTATCAGCAATTATTACTGAAGTTACTTTCTTTGCAAATTCATTATCATCGCTCCATGGTAACAATGCTACTACTTCTGCAAAACTTAAGTCTGCAGTATTAGAGATATCCACAGTTTTCTGAACCAAACTTGCACCATTCCTTGTTTCTAAAATGTGTGTGCTATCTGCATAAAATACAAGTGCACCATCAGAATATAATGCTGCATATAAAGGTGTGGGGTCCATTCTATTATTAACAAGATCATCAATTAATTGATCTAGTTCATTTATTGTTTCATTTTCCTTTTGTGTTTCCTCATTCCAAGCTTTTACTGCTTTGTCAGCTGTTCTAATTATATCCGAATTAATTACTACATTAACACTAACACCTACCAATATAAGCATAATGATTATGGTAATAATTAATGCAATTAATGTTATTCCATTTTGTTTTCTCATACATAATTCCTCCTCTGTTCTCTTTCTCTTCCTAACTTTTATATCTTTATTCTATAAAAAAAAATTACAAATTGCAACTGTTTTTGCAATTTGTAACATAATTGTAACATTACTCACATATAAATATTACAATTCAAGCAATTTTTAAGCATACTTTTCTATCCTTCTGGTTACAATATTTTTACTGCTAGTAAATATTTACATTGTTGTTTCTGTTTATTTTTACCCCAAAATGCTATTATTCAAACAAAAAAGGAGGAATATATATGGCACTTAATTATAGTATTATTGGTATGAGATTAAAACAAGCTAGAATTGACAAAAAATTAACACAAGAGAAATTAGCAGAAGAATTAGATGTTTCTGTTGCTTATGTTAGCAGAGTTGAACGTGGTTCTACAGAAATTGGTTTAAAAAGATTAGATGAGATATGTGATTTATTGGATGTTTCTTTAACTTACGCCTTAGATGGAGCTTCTACAAGGGATAGCTCTTACTTGAATACAGCTTTTAGTGATTTGTTCAAAAATTGTCCAACAGAAAAAATAGATTTAATTTATAAAGTATCACAGGTTATTGCTGAAAATTAAACAACGATTAATTTATAAATAATAATTAGCTAAACCTTACATATAGTTCATTTTTATGTAAATTTTAGCATATTTCTCTTCCATTTTTATACACTTTATAGTATAATGTTTATGGAGGAGATTTTTATGTGGTATTTATGGTTAATTGCTGCTGGAATTTTTTTCATAATCGAAATAGCAACCGTTGGCTTTTTAATTTTCTGGCTTGGTATTGGTGCTCTTTTTGCTATGGTAGCAAGCTTTTTTACAGATAATTTATTAATCCAAACCACAGTATTTGTAATTTCTTCAAGCGTTCTTATTCCTCTTACAAAACCTATTGTTAATAAGTATTTTGATGATGGCAAAACTATTGCAACAAATGCTTATAGTCTTATTGGAAAAGTTGGTATTGTTACAACCGAAATTAACACACTTAATTCAACAGGTCAAGTAAAAGTTAATGGGGAAATATGGTCCGCTAAAGCTAATGAAGATATTAAACAAGGTACAGAAGTTGAAATTTTAAAAATTGATGGTGTTAAACTTATTGTTAAACCAAAAACACCTATTTTAAATTAGTTGAATTTTAAAAAATTTATAGGAGGTAAATTTTTATGGCAGTAGTTTTAATAATTTTATTACTAATTGTGCTAATTATAGCATTCAAATCTATTAAAATCGTAAGACAAGCTGAAGTTTACATTATTGAAAGATTAGGTAAATTTCATAAAATAGCAGATGCAGGACTTACAATAATTATACCTTTTGTTGACCATGTTCGTAGTGTTGTAAGTTTAAAGGAACAAACAATGGATATTCCTCCACAAGGAGTTATTACAGAAGATAATGTTACAATAACAATCGATACTGTTGTGTTTTATCAAATAACAGATCCAGCAAAAGCAGTATACGAAATTCAATCTCTAAGAAGAGGTATTGAATATTTAGCAATAACTACTATTCGTGATATTGTTGGTAAAATGAGCTTAGACTCAACATTTAGTTCAAGAGACATGATAAATAATGAATTAAGAGTTTTACTAGATGAAGCTACTGATAAATGGGGATGTAAAGTTAACCGTGTTGAAATAAAAGATATTAATCCACCTGCTGATATTCGTGATGCAATGGAAAAACAGATGAATGCAGAAAGAAATAAAAGAGCTGCAATTTTACAAGCAGAAGGTGAAAAACAAGCTGCTATAACTCTTGCAGAAGGTCAAAAGCAAGCTGCTATCTTACAAGCAGAGGCTGATAAAGAATCTCAAATAAGAAGAGCTGCTGGTGAAGCTGAAGCTATACGTGAAGTTGCTGTTGCTAAAGCTCAAGAAATTCAAATGATATATGAATCTATCAAGAAATCAAATCCTGATGATAAATTAATTCAAATTAAATCATTAGAAGCTTTGCAAGAAATAGCAAAAGGAGATGCTAATAAAGTATTTATCCCTTTTGAAGCAACAAATGCATTATCTAGCTTAGGTGCAATTAAAGAAGTAATTAAAGACAAATAATTTGTCTGTTTAAAAAAGTAGTCAAATCTTTAGGAATTTAATAATTTTTCTAATATTAAAGCTCCTCAAGTTTGGCTATTTTTTTATTTTTTTTGCCTTGTTTTTCATTGACAAATTATTTTATTCGTTATATTATATATGCATATTATTTAATTTTTTAGGAGGTTTTTTTATGTTTAAATTTAAACGATTTTTTATTTTACTTTTATTATCTTTTGTTTTACTTTCTTCTGCTGTTCTTGCTAGTGATGAAGAGCAAATGGTTACAGTTGAAGCCCCAACAACCACAGCAGCAGTAGAACAAAAGCCTACTACTATTGATGAAGATGTTTTCGTTTCAAATGAGGAATCTTATTCTTTAAGTGATATTATTATGGGAAACATTTTTGCTTCTGCTAATAAGTTTACTACTAATCCAAGAAATAATGGTGGTATAATTAATGGTAATCTATTCTTAATGTCTCAAAATGCTACTATTCAATCTGATGTTGTTTATTCAAATAATAAAGATAAAAAGGGTAATGCTATAATCGATTCTATTAATTCAAGATCTGTAATTAATGGAAATGTTTACGTTTTAGCAGATTCTTTTACTATTGAAGCTGGTTCTGAAGTTCACGGAGATATATATGCTATAGCTAATTCTGTAAATATTGGCCCTAATGTAGTTGTTGATGGCAGTATTTTTGTAATTACTAGTGATATGACTTTAAATGGCCAAATAAAAGGTTCTGTTTATGCACAAGTTAGAAACTTTACAATGGATTATTACTGTTATATTCAAAAAGATTTGAATTTAGCAGCTTATGATGCTTCTCTTGATGGTATAGTAAATAGAACTGCTTCTATTACAGCAACAAACAATTTAATAACACAAAATAATTTTAAAGTAAATGCAAATCTTTTAGTAGATTATGCAGAAGATTTTAAATTTTCTGGTAAAGTTGCAGGTAATGCAAAAATTAATGTAAAAAATTTAACTTTTGCAAATACTGATTCAAATTGTTCTATAGATGGAGACTTAGATTATGCAACTCCTCATGATACTGCAATTCCAGAAGGAATTGTTGCTGGTAAAGTTACAACTTCTAAGTTTGTTGATGTTTCAAGCAACAATACTTCAAAAGTAATATTTGCTTCATTATTTGACTTAGTTGCTTTACTAGTTTATGTTTTTGCAGTAGTTTTCTTTGCTAAATTATTTGCTCAAAAGGCTTTAAACAAACTACCAGAATTCAATACTGCTAATGTTTTTAAAGCTTTTGGTATTGGCCTTGCTTCATTTATTGCAATCTTTATTATATTTGTTGGATTATGTTTATTAAGCGTAGGTATTCATTTAGCTTTCTTTATGGTTGTTGCTTACTTATTCTTATTAGGATTAGCTTTACCTCTATTCTTAAATAAGATTGCAGACGTTCTTAATATAAAACTAAATTCTTATATTAAACTATTAATTGTAGTTGTTGCATTTTACGTTATAACACTAATTCCTGTATTAGGTGCATTTGTATCATTTATATCAATGACAGTTGGAATTGGCCAAATACTATTAGGATTTTTTAATAGAAAAAATTAAGCTGGTGCTTTGAACAAAAAAACAACTTTTCCACAGGATTTCCTGTGGAAAAGTGTTATTTTTTTAGCTCTTTTATAGTTTTTTTATAGTCATCTGAGTTTATTATACAGCTTCCTACTACCATTATGTCTACTCCTGCATCTTTTAATATAGCTACATTTTCAGTATTAATTCCTCCATCCGCTTCTATAAATGTTTCTAAATTATTTTGATATATATACTCTTTTAATTTTCTTATTTTTTCTATTGTTTCTGGGATTAGTTTTTGTCCTCCCTTTCCTGGCTCAACAGTCATCATTAAAAATAAGCTTAATTGTGGAAGAAATTCATAAATTTCCTCTATTTTTGTTTTTGGTTTTATTGATAATCCACATTGTATATCATTTTCCTTAAGGTATTGTAAAGTTTTCTTTATTTCCTTTTTATCCTTAAATGCCTCATAATGAATTGTTATAAAGTGTGGTTTTAGTTCTAAATATTGCTCTATGTATTCTTGCACATTTTCTACCATAAGATGTACATCTAATGGTATATTTGAAATATGTTTTATGCTATTTGCATAATCGTACATTAGTTCTGTTGTATTCTTTTCTACGAACTTGCCATCCATTACATCAATATGATAATAATCGGTTTTAGCAACCTCTAAATCGTAAAAAGTTTTCATTGCATTTTCTTTATCTACATTTAAAATTGAAGTTGAAATTTCTACCATATTCTTCCTCCTTTGTTTTATTGTATAATAAATCAAACTAAATTGCAATGCATTTTATTATTTTTTTATTATAAATTCCATTGCACTATTGACACTATATCTGCTATATATTGGCCTAATATTGGTATATTTAGTTTTATTAATTTTTGTAATAAGTACACTATTATTGATGATATTATTGTTACACCAATTCCAATCCCTACTCCTCTTGATATTCCTGCTAATAGGTTTCTCTTTATTATTTCTTTCTTGCTTCCTATTAAGTAAGATATTTCCATTATGCCAGATTTATCAAGTTTTTCATTTAAGTTATCTATTTTTTTATTTATCTTTTTATTAAACATAAGAAAAACACCCTATTTTATTTTGGGTGTTTTTCTGTTTTTATATACCTTGTTTATTGCTTTGGCTAACATTTTCTTGTTCCTGAGCTTTTTTATTTTGTTCTTCTTCATTTTTTAGCTTTTCTAATTCATTTATTAAGCTTTGCAACTTTTCTATATCTTGTCCTACAAGTGCCCAGTTATTGCTCTTGTTTGATTCAGTTAAGTTATTGTTTGCTTTTATTATTTCGTCTATTAAGTCTTCTATATTTCCTGTTTCTATTTTTATACTTACAGCATCTTGTGATAATAGATTTGCTAAAGCTTCTCTTATATTATTTCCTATTGCAACTTTGTTGCCTGAAGCAACAATAACCTTTTTTAATATTGGTGATGTTTTATTTTCATTTTGCAGAACTTGGAATATTGGTTCTACATATAGTAAAGTATTGTTTACAGGAATTACTATAATATTTTTTTCGATTTTTGCTCCCATAACTTCTATTGCATTTAATTCTGCTGATATTTTTTCATCCTGCTCAACTAATGTATCTAGTTGTAGAGTTCCAAGTATTGCAACATCTTTATTAAATTTATATAGTTTTAGCACCTTTTCCCCATTTTCATTGCATGAACCTACTAAGTAGCTATTAATATTTTGCTTTTCTGTTATTGTATATGGTATAACTAATCCTAATTTTTCTTTATCACTGTCTACTGTTTTTACAAGTGTATAATATGGTTTTATGTCTGTTCCTATTAATGTAGTTACTTTACTTGTATTTTCTTTTGCTGTATCCCAAACATCATCTGACCTGTATAATACTTCTGGCTGTACTTCATGATATTGTTTTAATATATCTGCTTGAATATTGTATAAATATTCTGGATATACAAAATGTTTTGATATATCTTCTGGTATTTTTGCGTCTTTATCTTCAAATAGGCTTGGATACATTTTCCAATATGCCATTATTATTGGGTCTGTTCTATCTGTTATATAGAACTTCATTGTCCCATCATAGCTATCTACTATTACTTTTGCTGAGTTCCTTATGTAGTTTATTTTCTTTACTGTGCCATTGTCTTGAATTAAGTTTGTAACTTGTGAATATGGATAACTATTTGATGTTGTGTAACAATCAATTACCCATACCATTTTCCCTGAATCTGTTATTACCATGTATGGATTTTCATCATATTGTAAATATGGTAAAACTTTTTTTACTCTTTGTAATATATTTCTTTTTATTATTATATTACTTTCAGAATTAATATTTGAAGAAAATGCAAGCTTTATTTTTCCTTCTTTTATTCCTAAAACTAATCTATCTAAGAAACCTAGTTGTATTCCTGCTTTTCCATTATATGTGTTGTAGCTATTGCTTGTACTAGTTAGAGGGTAATCATATTCTGTTTTTTCATTTTTATTTGTGGCAATTACCTCATTTGTTTGTAAGCCAAAATAAATTCTTGGTTCTTTTATTCTTATATTCTCATCTGTATCTACAAAGTTGCTCTTTATATACTTTAATGCTCCTATCTCTGAAGTTGTTGAAGCAGATGTTATTATTGCTCCATATCCATGTGTATATTCATGCATTTTATTGTTATAAGTTCTTGTTTCATTACTTATTATTTCGCGTGGGCTTACATATACTAAAGTTTCTTTTCCATCTACATCATACACTCCTACACCGTGTTGAATTAAAAGTGTAAAAGCCTAAGCTTGTTTGATGTTCTTCTAAGTGTGATAATACCCTTGTTTTATTGTATATATTGATATTATCTACAACGTTTTCATTTTGTTGAATATCATTTGCTGTTATAGTTCCTGTATTTTGTAAGTCGATTTCCTCTATATTTATATCATAAGCTTGTTTTGTATATTTAATATTTTCAGCAATATAGTTTTTTTGGTTATCTAATTCATTTCTTTTTACATAAGTAACATCTACTAATATTACTACTAAAAATAGCACAACTAGATAAATTGGTATTTGTAAAACTGCATAGCAAGCTTTTCTATATTCTTGCTTTCTGGTTTTTATTAATGCTCTTATTGCATTTATTACTATAAATACTGAGAAGATAATATATCCCCATTTTTTTATTGTTACATCTATAAAACCTGCACCATAAAGTGATGTACCGTTTTGAGTTGTAGTAAATTTACCCAATACAATTTCTTGAACTGTAATTATTGATAATATTGAAATTGCAAGTAGTATTAAAAATATATTTGTTACAATTTGTTTTATAAAAGTATTCTTTTTTAGTGTATCCATATTTATGCCTTGATTAAAAAATTTATGAAAACATATTACATAGTATACTGTTATATGTACACACATTACTGCCATTACAATTATAAAACTATATAGTATTGCCTCGATAAATGGCTTTTGAAACACATAATATCCAATATCTAGATTAAATACTGGCTCTGTTCTTGCAAAAAAAGTTCTATTAAAGAAAAGTATTGCTTTTTCTGTAATTGTGCCTGAAAATATTAATCCTGCAATGGTTGCATAAGCAAAAGATATTGATTTATTAGGAAGTTTTGGCATTTCTTTTTTATCTTCATTGAAAAACTTTTTTAGTCCTTTTTTTACAAAAGCTGTTGTTATATAGCTTAATAAATATATGATTGCAAAACTTGCTAAAAACACATAAGTTCTTTGTTTTAAATTGTGTTTAAATATTTCCAAATATTGTTCTCCTATGCTTAGAATCTGTAGGTATTCTCCTCTTATGTTTATAATACTATATATTGCAAATATTATAAGAAATAAAATTACAAATATCTCTCTTTTCCTTATTTTTTTCATTTAAACCTCCAATTATATTATTGCATCCACAAATTCTTGTGAATTGAATACCTCCATATCATCTATCTTTTCTCCTACACCAACGAATTTTACTGGTATAGAATTTTCGTTTACTATTCCTACTACTACTCCACCTTTAGCTGTACCATCTAATTTTGTAAGTATTAGTCCTGTTATTGGTACTACTTCTTTAAATGCTTTTACTTGTATAATTGCATTTTGCCCAGTTGTTGCGTCTATTACCATTAGGGTTTCTTTTGAAGCTTCTGGTAATTCTTTTTCTATTACTTTACCTATTTTTAATAGCTCGTCCATTAGATATTTTTTAGTGTGTAATCTTCCTGCTGTGTCACATATTAATACATCTGCATTTTTTTCTTTTACAATTTTTATAGCGTCAAATACAACTGCTGCTGGGTCTGAGCCTTCTTGCCTTTTTACTATGTCAACACCTGCACGATTTGCCCAAATTTCAAGTTGTTCCACTGCTGCTGCTCTAAATGTATCTGCTGCTGCTACTACTACTTTTTTTCCTTGTTTTTTTAAGTTATTTGCAATTTTTCCAATCGAAGTTGTTTTTCCTACTCCATTTACTCCAACTACTAAAATAACTGCTGGAGATGTTTTTAATTCTAGTCCATTTGGTACTTTATCTAATATTGCCTGCATTTCTTCTTTTAAAGCAGTTTTTACGCCTTCTTCATCTGTTATTTTTTCTAGTTTTATTCTATTTCTCAATTTTGATATAATTTCTGTTGCTGTTTCTACTCCAATATCAGACATTATTAAGATTTCTTCTAGCTCATCTAATAACTCTTCATCTACTTTTCTAAAGTTACTAAAAACACTATTTATCTTATCATTTAGTGAATCACGTGTTTTTCCTAATCCTTGTTTTAATTTATCGAAAAATCCCATGTTAATCTCCTTTTATTGTTTTTTGGGGCGTATGCTATACGCCCCTTAAGTTATTCTCTTATAAATTTTTAAGGAATGTTTATTGTTGTTTGTGCATTTAAGTTTAAGTCTTTTCTTGCTTTTACAGTTCCATCTATCTTAACTGTAATTCTTACTGTTCCTTCTCCATCAAAGCCTACTGTAACATTGGTTAAGTCTTCACTAACATCCTTTGATTCTACTTGTACATCATCTACTAAAACTACCAATTTTACTTTGCTTGGCTGATTTGCTAAAACTTCTTTTTCTACTTCCTTTTCTTCTCCTGTTTCTGGATCTTTTATTTTTTCTTTAATTTTCTTATATGTTGGTTCATATCCTGTAAGGCTTGCAACATTAATATTTATTGTTCCATGTACCATTGCTTGATATTCATTTATTGTTATTGTTATTTCTGAGTTTTTACTTACCATACTTTTTGCTGATATGTTTTGACCTACTACTCCATTGCCTTTACTTGAGTCTTTTATTTTATCGGTTCTTATCCATTTTAGCTTTGCTTCTGCAATTTTTGCTTTTGCTTCATCTTCTGAAAGTCCTCTTAAATCTGGTACTTCTACTTGTTCTATTCCTAAACTTGCTTTTACTTTTACTTTGCTTCCTACTAGAATTTCTTCTCCTTCTTGTTTATCTTGTTCAATTATTATTCCTGCTTCAACTTCATCACTATATTCTTCTTCTAGTTCCATTTCTAAGCCTAATTCTTTTAATTCTTTTCTTGCTTCATCCTTTGTTTTGCCTACTAATTTTGTAACTTTTACAAGTTCTTGACCTTTGCTTATTATAACATTTATTGTGCTTCCCTCTTTTACTGTAAATGCAAAATTTTCTTGATATTTTGGGTCTTGTGATATTATTTTTCCTTCTGGAACTTCTGGATCATATTTTTCTTCTTGAATTTTTACTGTAATTTTTGATTCTGCAACTTTTGCTTTTGCATCATCAAATGTTAAGCCTACAAGATTTGGTAATGCAACATCTTTTGGTTGTTTTGAGTTAAGAACTCCTAGTGTTATAGCTATTGTTGAAATAAATACTATTAAAAATATAATTCCAATTAATGCTGCTTTTACAAATTTATGCTCTTCTAAAAATCTATTAAATTTTGCAAATTTTCCTTCTTTTGCTCTTTTGGCAGTTCCAGTTCCTTCTTTCTTGCTTGGTTCTGTATCTTCTGCAACTCTAGATACTCCAATTTCTGGATTTTTTATGATTCTATCTAAATCTTCAATCATTTCTGTTGCTGAACTGTATCTTTGATTTGGATCTTTTTGCATTGCTTTCATGATTAAGTTATTTAAACTTTGTGGAATAGCTGGATTTAGAACTATTGGTTCTATTGGTTTTTCTTGCATGTGTTTTAATGCTACTGATACTGGTGTATCAGCATCAAAAGGTACTCTTCCTGTTACCATTTCATATAGCACAACTCCTAGAGAATAAAGGTCTGATTTTGCATCTGTATATCCTCCACGTGCATGTTCTGGTGAGAAATAGTGCACTGAACCTATTGTTGTTCCAAAGGCTGTGATTGTTGAGTTTGATACTGCTTTTGCAATTCCAAAATCAGTTACTTTTGCTGTTCCATCTTCTGTTATTATTATATTATGTGGTTTTATATCTCTGTGAATTATGTTGTTTTTATGTGCTGTTTCTAGGGCCTGAGCTATTTGTTTTGCTATTTTTACAGACCATTTCCAGCCCATTCTTCCATCTTCAACAATTATTTCTTTTAGAGTTTTGCCTTTTATTAATTCCATTACAATATAATATAAACTACCTTCTTTGCCAACATCATAAACTGATACAATATTAGGATGTGTAAGGCTTGCTGCTGATTCTGCCTCTGTATTAAATCTTTTTATGAATTCATTATCTGTTGTATATTCTTCTCTTAAAACTTTTACTGCTACATATCTTTTTAATACTAAATCTCTAGCCTTATATACTGTTGCCATTCCTCCGCTTCCTATTTTTTCTATAAGTTCATATCTACTTCCAAGTACTTTCCCTTCTACATTCATTTTTTTATCATTCCTTTCATGAGATAATTAATGTTTTTGCTTAATTTACAATTATAATGGTTGTAATATTATCATATCCACCTAATTGTTTTGCTTTATTTATTAAATTTTTTGTTGCATTTGGAATATCTTGTGTAATTATATTATATATTTCTTGTTCTGCTATCATATTTGTTAGTCCATCTGAGCAAATTAAAATTATATCATTTGGATTAAAACCTTTAACCATAATATCTGGTTCAATTTCTGGCTCACATCCTAATGCTTTCATTAGCATGTTCTTTTTTGGGTGATGAATTGCCTCTTCTTTAGTTATTGTTCCATCTTTTATCAATTTCTGTACATAACTATGGTCGGTTGTTATTTTTCTCATAATTCCTTGTCTTATTCTATAAATTCTACTATCTCCAATATGGCCGATAAATGCTCTATTATTATATATTAAGCATACTTCAACAGTAGTACCCATTTGTTCTAATTCTTTTTCTTCTCTTGATTTTTCATATACTATTTTGTTAGATTCTTGCATTGCATTTTTTATTAATTCCATTAATTCTTCTTTTGTATATTGTTTTTTATCTTCGAAATTCTTTTTTATGTATTCGGCTACTCCTATACAGGCTAAGCGACTTGCTATTTCTCCTCCTGTATATCCTCCCATACCGTCTGCTAATATGCATAATTTATAATTGTCATTTTCCTCCGATATATAGTAAGCATCTTGATTTATTTGTCTTACCATACCTATATCTGTATCAGCATATATTCTCATTTACTCACCTCTTTTTTTCTAAGTTGTCCACATGCTGCATCTATATCTGAGCCTAGTTCTCTTCTTACAGTTGCAACTATTCCCTTTGAATTCAAATAATCTCTAAATTTCATAATATTCTCATTACTACTTTTTGTAAATTTGCCATCTTCAATTTTATTTATTGGTATTAAATTTACATGACATAACATTCCCTTTAGTAATTCTGCAAGCTCTTTTGCATCTTGAATATTATCGTTATTGTCCTTTGCTAACGCATATTCAAATGATATTCTTCTGTTTGTTTTCTCTATATAATATTTACACGCCTTCATTAACTCTTGAATGTTGTATAAATTATTTACTGGCATCATTTTGCTTCTTTTCTCGTTTGAGCTACTATGAAGTGATATTGATAATGTGCATTGTATATTCTCATCTGCTAATTTATATATATTAGGTACTAATCCACTTGTTGAAATGCTTATATGCCTTGCTCCCATATTTATTCCTTTAGGATTATTTAGTATTCTTATTGCTTTCATTACATTATCATAATTATCTAATGGTTCTCCTATCCCCATAAATACTAAATTTGAAATATGTATTTTTTCGTCTCTTTCAATGGCTAGTAACTGTTCTACAATTTCTCCTGCCTCTAAACTTCGTGCAAATTTTACACCTGTTGATGCACAAAATTTACAACCCATTTTGCATCCCACCTGTGATGATACACATATTGTTTTTCCGTATTTATATTCCATCAATACAGATTCTATTGCATTGTTATCAAGAATATCAAATAGATATTTTTTTGTTCCATCTTTTGATACTTGTTTTGTTATAATTTTAAATGTATGTAAATCAAATTGCTCTTTTAGCTTTTCTCTTAAGGCTTGTGATAAATTAGTCATTTCATCAAAACTTGTAACATTTTCTTTATATATCCAAGAAAAAATTTGCTCTGCCCTATATTTCTTTTCTCCGTAGTTCTTCAAGTTTTTCTTTTAGTTCTTCTAAATCGTAATTTTTTATATTTTCTTTTAACATATAATTCCTTCTATTTTTAAAATTTTACGAATATATTGTACCATATATCTAAAATTTATACAAGTTAAAAAGCAATAAAAAATCCGCAAAAGCGGATTTTTTATTTATATTTTTAATTACCTTTAGGTATATTTGTCTAACATCCAGCCACCCATGTATACTTGAATTAATGGTACTATAACTACTAAAACTACAAATATTAAAACCAATCCTACAAATATTTGTACTATTTGTGGTAATACTTTTATTACTTTTTGTATTATATTGTCTATATCTATTTGCATATAGCTATTTAATTTTTCCATCATTTCAGTTAGGTCTGTTTGCATACCTATTTTTAGCATTTCTGTTATCATTGGTGTTGATAATCCTGATTTTTCGAATGGTTCTATCCAGCTTTGACCTATTAATATGTTATTTATTGCTGATTCAATTAATGATAACATAACTGAATTGTTTGTAATATTTCTACTAGTTTCCAAAGCTTCCTGTATTCTTAATCCATTTTTTAAGTTTAATAATATTGATTGAACTAGTCTTGAAAAATCTATTGCATATATTAGCTTACCAAATATAGGCATTGTATATTTAAAATAGTGATATTTATATTTTCCTTGTGGAGTCCTTATATAAGCTATGATTGAAACCACTATTGCTGCTATAATTACAACTGGTATATACCATATTTTTGCTACTGCATTTATTAAATTTGAAAACCACAATGTTAATGCAGGCAATTTGGCATCTGAACCAAAACTCTTAAATACATTTTGAATCATTGGTACTGATATAATTGTTCCTACTACTGCCAAAACCATTAATACTACGAATTGTACCAAGTTTGGTATTAATATTTCCCTTAGCTTTTTATTCATTGCTTCTGTATCTTCAAGGTATTTTACTGCTTGCTCTAATGCATTTGTAAGCGAACCTGATAATTCACCTACTTTAATCATATTTATGTATATTGGAGGAAATATAGAGCTATAGTACTCCATTGTTGTATACATGTTTTCTCCTGCTTCTACTCCAAGCAATATATCCTCTACTATTATTCTAAGTGTTTGGTTTTCTATTGTTTCTATAACTGTTGTTAAAGCATGTATGTTATTAAAATTTGCTTTTTTCAAAAGATAAAAGTTTTCTGTAAATACCAATATGTCTCTCTTTTTTATAGCTTTATGCTTTTGCATAGTGTCTTTCATTCTTCTAAACCAGTTATCTTTTTTGTTCATACTTTTTTCAATTTGTTCTGCTCTAACTTGTTTTAAAACACTATTATTTGCTTCAATGTTTCTTTTTTGCTTATTAATATTTTTATTAGCTTTAACATTAATTGATACCACGGAAATTGGATACAAGTCATTATTTTTTAACTTCTTCAATAAGGCATATTTATTTGGTGCATCTATTCTGTTTTCTACAACATCTCCTGCCTTTGTTGCGGCTCTATACTTGTATATAGGCATATATTTTCCCTCCGTTCTAATGAATACTTTATTGCATCATTTTCATTTTCATTTGCATAATTGTTCTATTAAGAATTTCTATATTTTTTTCTTCTAGTTGTGATTTTGCTTGCTCTAATGTGATTTTATTTTTAACATATAATTCAGCTAGTGAATTTATTAAACTTACATTTCCTTTTCCTAAACTGCTTTGTATTGCATCTTCTAGTTCAGATACGCTAAATTTTTCTTTTCTTATACATCCAGCTACTACATTATCTACCACCATAACTTCTGGCAATAGTACCAACTTTCCATCTACTCCTCTTAATAGTCTTTGTGATACTATTAGTTTTAATAATGAAGCTATTAAGTACTTAACTGAGCCTTGGTCTCTTATCTCATAGAAGTTTATTATTCTGTCTATTGTTTCTGCACATGATTTAGTATGTAAAGTTCCCAATACTAAATGACCAGATTCTGCCATGTCAATAGCTGCTTCCATTGTTTCTTTGTCTCTAATCTCTCCTATAATTAGTATATCACAGTCTTCTCTTAACGCATTTTTTACACCGTCTCTATAAGTTATTACGTCTTTACCAATTCCAACCTCTTTTTGTACTATTAATGATTTTTGTGAAGTATGTTTAAATTCTATAGGTTTTTCTAGAGAAAGGATTTTTTTGTTTTCATTTTGATTTATTTCATTTATTAATGCATTAAGTGTTGTTGTTTTACCAGAGTTTGTTTTTCCTGTTACTAATATTAATCCTTGTGGTTGATACATCATTCTTCTAACTACATCTGGAATTCCAAGTTCTGAAAATTGTGGTAATGTATTTTTAATTAATCTAAGTGTTGCAACAGGAATATCATCTGAAGAAGATATATTTCCTCTAAATCTTACTCCTTCATATTCATAAGAAAAATCTAGTTTTTTAGTTTTACTATATTCTTCATCTTTTTGTATATTTCCTCGTACGAAATAATCGTACATTTCATCCATATCTTCTGCATCTAATATTTCTTCATCTTCTATTTCATTTAATTCTCTTGCTACTCTAAGCATTGGTCTTTTTCCTGCAACTAAATGTATATCTGATGCATTTTTTTCTATTGCTTCTTGAAAAATTTTGTTTATATTCATATTATTCTTCTCCTCATCAGTATTTTAAACTTAATATATTGCTACTTTTTTATTCAATTCTTCCAATGTTGTTATACCTTGTAAAACTTTATGTATTCCATCAATTGAAAGTGGAACATATCCTTCTTCTAATGCTGTTTGTCTAATGCTTAGGCTTGATGCTCCATGTATTATTTGTTCTTTTATTTCATCTGTTATTGTTAAAATTTCAAAAATACCAATTCTTCCCAAATAGCCTGTTTGATTACATTCTTTACAACCTACTGGTGTATAAGTATATTTATCTGTAAAATCTATTTCTTGATTATATCTTTTTGCAAAATTCTTCATGATTTTCTTTTCTTCTTCTGTAAATTCCCTTTTTTTAGCACATTTTGGGCATAATCTTCTCACTAATCTTTGTGATATTGATGTTGCTAAGGTACTTGAAATGTCGTAATCAGATATTCCCATTTTTCTTAATCTTGTTATAACTTCTAAGCTATCTATTGTGTGGATTGTTGATAAAACATAATGTCCTGTTTGACCAGCTTGCATTGCAATTTCTGCTGTTTCCTGGTCTCTTATTTCTCCAACAAGAATTATATCAGGGTCTTGTCTTAATACTGTTCTTAATGAATCAGAAAATCTTAGTTTTTCTGAAATTTCTATTTGGTTTAAACCTGGTATACGAATTTCAACTGGGTCCTCAATAGTTGTTATATTTATATTTGGATTATTTAAGTAATCTATTATACTATATAAAGTTGTTGTTTTACCTTCACCTGTTGGTGCTGCAATAACTGTTATACTATTTCTTTTGTTAAGTTTTTTTCTAATCTCTTCATCTGTTTGGTTAAATCCAAGTTCTTCTAAGCCCATAATGCTCATGTTTTTCTTTAGTAATCTTAAAACAAACTTTTCTCCATAAATATTCTTCTGTGAAGACACACGAATGTTGTAATCTGGGTAAAGTATAATTCTACCATCTTGAGATTCTTGCTTTTCTTGGAACATGTTAGATATAGCTTTTAATCTACCTATTATTTGTCCCTGTTTTTCCTTTTTAATCTCTGTTGCTTTTATTAATTCACCATCAATTCTATATCTTACTCTAACAGAATCTTCTAATGGTTCTATATGTATATCACTCGCTCTTTTTCTCATTGCAGATTTTATAATGCTATCTATTAAAGTGGTTGCATCCTCTCCAGTATCTATATTTTCAGAATCTGTTCCTTCTAGCGAATTCAAAACAGATTTTATGTTTTTCTCAAAGGTTACATATTTGTCCATTACTAAGCCTTTATTAAGCAATACTAACCTAACAGCTTCAGTAGATGCTTTAGAACTACTATCTGCAAAACATACTTTTACTCTATCACCTACAATTTCAAAAGGTATTGCTAGATATTTTCTTGCCATATCTAATGATATATATTTTTTAACATCAATTTTTACATCAGCATAAGAAAACATCACTGCTTTCTCATCAAGAATTTCTCCTAGTATTTGTAATAAGGTGTATTGATCGCATAAATTTAAAATATTGATAATTTCAATTATCTTTTTGCTTGGGTTTCTTCTCTGATATTCTAATGCCTTATCGATATCAGATTGTGTTAATATTCCTCTTCTTACCAATTCAATTCCAATTGGGCCTCTTCTTTTTGAATCCATAATCTAGACTCCTTTCGTTTATTTATATAGTTAATTATAATACATTTCTTTAAATTTTAAAATATATTTTTACATATTACTATAAACTTCCATTTTCGAATATTTCTATCAAGTCGCTTTCATTAGCCTTTTTTAATTTTGAAACACTCTTTTCATAAGTTTTATCTCCTACAGTTTTTTGCATCTTTATGTGTATAATTTTAACCAAATCAAGTTGTACTTCACTGTTCTCAGGAATATAGTTATCTACATTTATTTGTATTTTATACGGAGTTGTTAGGTTTTCTAATGATGAACCTGCACTAAAATATTCTGAATCTTTTGCATTTACATAGTTAATTAAATTTGCTTCTGTTACATCCTTAAAGTCTGCCTGCTGAACATATTCTAATATTTCAGTAACAACATCTAAGTACATACTATTTAATTTAATCTTTGTTTTTTCTGAAAAAATATTAATTGTTATTGAGGTTACAATTCCAGCAAAAAGAAGTATTATTAATATTGCTACAATGGCATCTGCCACAATAATTCCTTTTTTTTCTTTAAATATGTTTATTTTAGCCATATATTCCTTTCTCAAAATGGTTAAACATTTTGTATTTTACTAATTTAGAATTTTAGAAAATTATAGTTGCCATTTCTACTATACCCAAAATTGTAAATAATACAAATGACATTATTTTTAGTTTTTCATTTGTTTCTTTTCTATTATTAAAAATTGTCATTAACGTTAGAGTTACTAAGTATATAATATATCTATATATACTAGTATCCAATATGTATAGATATATCATATAGCATGCTTCAGCTAAAATACCAAAATTGAATACTGATTGTTGTATTTTTTTATATTCTTTAAAAATTCCAATAATTATAAAAACTGTACTTAAAAATAGAACTCCGAAAATTAGTGTTGCAATTTTTGAGTAATTTATATTTAGTAAATCTATTTTAAGCAAAATAGCAAATAAAAGAAACACAAGTCCAGATGAAACTTCTAATATAAGATACCTTGGTCTTATTTTTTCTTTGCAGTATCTGCATTTTCCACCTAAAAATATATAACTTAATATTGGAATTAAATCCAAGAAATTTAATTTATGATTACACTTTGGGCAATATGATCTGGTATGCGTAATGTCTTGTTTTAAAGGAATTCTATATACTGCTAAAGTATAAAAACTGCCTAAAACTGCCCCCATTGTAAACATAAAGAAATAAATAATAGCGTTCAATTTTGTTCACCCTTTTTATAGAATTAGGCATATACATATTTTATGCATATGCCTATAAATACAATTCTAATTCATCTTAAACTAAGGAGTAATTCCTGCATTTACCATGTAGTTTGCTACAGATGCTGTATTGCCGTTGATTATTTTTTCAGATCCAACATTTTTTAATTTATCATCAGCTCCTTCGTATGCTTGTCCAGCTTTTTCAGCATTTCCAATTAAGTCAGAGTTTACAACAACTGCTACTGTAACTGCAACTAATATTAACATAACAACTATTGTTATAATTAATGCAACTAAAGTAATACCTTTTTGATTTTTCATAAATTTCACCTCCCTTTTATCTTGTCTTTTGTATATATTTAATTTAATAAATATTACCTAAAATTAATTATTTAACAGTATTTAATAATTTACCCTCATTTCCTGTTCCTTGTGAATTTCCTGAAGAATTTGTATTGCTGCTTGAATTATTACTGCTACTTGGATCTTCTGCTGATTTTGAGAATGGATTAATTTTTCCTTCTTCATAAATTTTTTTTCTTCTATCTAGTGCTAAATCATCATCATCAACTCTATATGTTTCAATTATGTTTTGTGTTTCTTGAGCTTTTATTGTTTCATTTAACTCTTTTTCAATATCAGCTGATAATGTGTATTCTGCTACTGCCGTTGGTACTTGTTTAGAGTTTGGTGTATATTCGTAAAACATTATACCTAGTATCAGCAATATAGCAACAATTAATAGTATTATTATCAAAATTTCTTTAATTACTGATTTTACCATTTTGGAACTCTCCTTAATCGAATTTTATTCCTACTCCCTCTATTTTAAAAGTTGCTTTTAATCTATCAGTATTTGTATTTGTTGTTGTTTGAGTAGTATTATTTCCTGTGTTATTGTTTTGTTCATTATCTGTTGTTTTAGTTGAATTTGTATCTAATACTTTTGGTATTAGTTTAAAGTTTAGTATTTTAAATCCTAATGTATCATCTTTTTCAATGTCATAAATAAAATCTGTTATATTTACATATTCACCCTCTGCTGTAACTTCTAAATCATATTTTCCGCTTATTGTTGAATCTACTACGTCTACTTTTAAATTTATATTTTCAGCTTTAGCATACTTTCCTAGTGCTATCCATAGTCTTTCAATTTTGTATTCTTTTGTAGGTATAATGCCTAATTCAACATTTTCTTCAATATATTTAGCTTTTGCTTCATAGTTTGCTTTTGTTTTTTTCAGATTATTCATTGATTCTTCTAATTTTCTTATGCTTTCTGGATAATCTTGTTGTTTTATTTGAGTTGCGTTTGCAATAGTTCTATCAAGTGTACCACTTAAATCCTTTACGTCTTGAACATTTTTGCTTTTCCATTCAAAGCTTGCCGTCTTAAGTTGAACATTTTTTATTGCTAAAACATACATTAATACAACCAGTAGCACTAGTAAAACGGATATAAGAAACTTTTTCATGTTTTCTCCTTTACTTTTCTATTAATAAGGTAATTGTCCTGTTATTGTTACTCCTATTAAGTTGTCTTGTTTAACGCCTTTTGTTGTTGTAATATTTGTTAAAATTCCTTCCTCTTCTAGAGTTGCTTTAAAGTACCCTAACTGGTCATATTTTTCTGCTTGTGCTGTTATTGTTACATTTTTGCCTGTTGCATTTTCTATTGACAATAGTTGTACTCCAGTTGGAATTTTGTTCATAATTCTGTTCAATAAGTTTGGAATTGCATTCTTACTTGAATATTCTTCGCTTATTCTTTCATTTTGCTCATTTATTTTATCTATCATACTTTGATATGAAGATGTTCTTGTATTAATCATTGAAGTATATTGGCCAATTTTTTCTATCTGTTGTTTGCTTTCGCTTATTGTTGTTTGAGCTTCTTCAATTTTATTGTTGATTTGTTTTGAAATAACTTCTGTTGTTGCTGTGTAAAAGATTATTGCAAGTAGCATTGTTGTTACAGCTCTTAGTAAAACTTTATCTGTAAAATCTAATTCAGCATTCATTATTTCTTTGAAAGTTGCTTTAGGTTTCTTAGGTTTTTGGCTTAATATCTTGCTTTTACCTTTTCCAACATCGCTTGTAAGTAATGCCCAAATCTGTTGTCTTCTCTTAGCTTTATCGCTAAAGTTTGTATCTTGATTTTTTGTATCTAGACCTTGTAGAGCTAATGCAATTGCTGAGTTTACTTCAATATAGTCTTTAATATTTATTTTTATATTAGTTTTTTCAACAAAATATGGTACTAGTATTTCACATTTTTTATTAATAAAGCTCTCTTGGAAAAGTAAATCAATATTATTTATTATAAGTCCCATACCAGTTAAATATATGCTATTAATTTCTAATCCGCTGTTTGTAATGTTTTCTTTTACTTTTTCGATGATTTCAACTAGTGTAGTTATTATTTCGTCTAAGTATTCATTGCCTTCTATTTTTAGATTTTGACCTGATTTTGTATAAACTGTTGTGTTTTTGCAAATTTCATAAGCTCTTTGTATTGAATTTTCTTTTTCAGCAATAGATTTTAAAATTTCTGCCATTCCTTCTTCAATTTTGTCTATTTTATATATTTTGCCATTTATTATTGTTGTAATTTCAGTTTGTTCTTCTAAGTTTACTACCACGCAATTATCTTGTAAAACTGCTCTATTTAAAACTGGTATTATTGTTGATATTGGTGATATATTTTGTACTCTATATTTATCTAAAAGTTGTAATCTTTCTACTATGTTTGCTTTATCAATATATGTGTAAACAACTCTAATTTTATCTCTATCTTCTAAATTGTCTGCTTTTAATCTTCTAAATTCAATAGTATTTTTGTTTTTATTGTTATTGTTGCAGAAAAATTCAAATTCTGTTTCAATCGCTTTTTCCATGTCATTTGGTTTTAGTAAATTAAATACATTCGAATATGCATAATGTTCTTTTTCTATGTTAACGCTTATTGGTATTTGAAAACTAAATGTTTCTTTTATTATTTGTTCTATGGTTTCTTCTATATTTAAATCAAAGAACTTAACACCATAAGCTTCAACTTTAAATTCGTTATGTTCTTTAGAAATTTTAGCATATTTTATTAAATTATTCTGAATATACATTCCTAAACAACTTGGCATTTTTTATCTCCTTAGTTTTAACGTTTTCTTTAACTCTATTTTAAACTATTTTTTTGCATAGTCAATACTTTTGTCGAAAATGTAATATAATTGTAATATTTTTGCAACATTTCTGTTTTTTATTAAATTTATGTATTTTTTTGTTACATTTGTAAACACTATTCTTATTAATTTAACTATTAAAATGGAGGTATTATTTTGTTATGAGCACAGAAAAGCATTTGAAATTAACTGGTTCTTCAGAGGTTTCTTGGAAAGATGCTATTGTAAAAACTATTCAAGAAGCCTCAAATACAATAGATTATTTAACTGGAATTACAATTTTAGAGCAAAAAGCAAAGATTGATGGTAATAAAATTATTAAGTATTACGCAACTATGGATTTAACTTTTAATGTTGATAATAACAGGGGGTGATTTTTATGAAGCCTATTAATACAAATAAAGAATATCAAGAATATGTAAAGCAAAAGTCTCCTAATTCTCCTATCTTTAAAAATTGCTTCAACAGTTTTTGGGTTGGTGGCTTAATATGTGCACTTGGTCAAATTATAATGGAGATTTGTAAATATAGAGGTTTAGATATTGAAATGAGTGGAACTGTTGTTTCGATTTCATTAATATTTTTAAGTGCATTTTTAACCTCTCTTAATATATTTAATAAAATAGGAAAATTTGCGGGAGCTGGTTCACTTGTTCCTATTACTGGTTTTGCTAATTCTATCGTTTCTCCTTCTATTGAATATAAATCTGAAGGTTACGTTATGGGAGTTGGAGCAAAAATGTTTACAGTAGCCGGCCCAGTACTTGTTTATGGTATATCAACATCTATTTTAGTTGGAATTTGCTACTTAATTTTTACAGGTGTTTAATATTATTTTTGAAAGGAACGTGATAAAATGAAAAGATTAGGAAGCCAAACAATTAAGTTTGATAATCCAATTACAATATTAGAAACAGCTTCCATTGTTGGTCCCAAAGAAGCACAAGGGCCAATGGCAGATTATTTTGATAAATGCTTAGAGGATGAATTCTGGGAAGAAAAAACTTGGGAAAAGGCTGAAAGCAAGATTATAAAAGAAACTGTTAATATGAATATAATGAAGGCAGGTGTATCTTCAACAGATATTAATTATTGTTTTGCGGGAGATTTATTAAATCAATGTATTTCTTCAAGTTTTGGTTTAAGGGAACTGGGAATTCCTCTTTATGGTATATTTGGTGCTTGTTCAACATTTGTTGAGGGAATGCAACTTTCATCTGTTTTCATAGATGGTGGTGCAGCTGATAAATGTATAGCTTCCGCTTCTAGCCACTTTTGTAGTGCCGAAAAGCAATTTAGATTTCCATTAGAACTTGGAAATCAAAGGCCTCCAACTTCTCAATGGACAGTTACGGGTGCAGGCTCTGCGATTTTATCAAAATGTGGTAATGGACCTTATGTTACTTATATTACCACTGGTAAAGTAATTGATATGGGAATAAAAGATGCCAATAATATGGGAGCAGCAATGGCACCTGCTGCATTAGATACGCTTGTTGCTCATTTTAAAGATACTGGCAGAAAGCCTAGTTATTATGACGCTATTTTAACTGGAGATTTAGGATATATTGGAAAAGAAATATTATCAGAAATGGCTATGACAAAAGGATATAATATCAAGGCAAACTATAATGACTGTGGTGTTTTAATGTTTGATAAAGAAGCTCAAGATACTCATTCTGGTGGTAGTGGTTGTGCATGCTGTGCTACAATTTTTTCTGGATATTTATTCAATAAATTAAAGCAAAAGGATTTGAAAAAAATTCTTCTTATTGCAACAGGAGCTTTAACAAACTCTACTAGTAATCAACAAGGAGAAAGTATACCTGGAATTGCACATGCGATTGCGATTGAAAGTGAAATATAATTGTTTAAAAGCTATTCTTTATGATTATAGGCAATTAGATTAGAAAGGAGTAAAAATGCAAGATTTTATTAATAATTTAGATTGGATGATGTTACTAAGAGCTTTCATAGTTGGTGGAGCTATATGTATAATTGGTCAAATTCTTATTGACAAAACAAAACTTACACCTGCCAGAATATTAGTAACTTTTGTAACTATTGGTGCAATCTTAGGTGGCCTACGGTATATATCAAAAATTAGTTGATTACGCAGGTGCAGGAGCAACAGTTCCCTTAACAGGTTTTGGTAATTTGCTTGCAAAGGGAGCAATAAAAAAAGCTGAAACAGACGGCATAATAGGTGCATTTACTGGCCGGTACAGCAGCAGCTGCTGGTGGCATTGCAGCGGCAATATTCTTTGGATATATTGCTTCTCTTGTTGCAAAACCTAAAATGAAAAAACAGTAAAAAATAAGCTCTGCTAAGCAGAGTTTATTTTCTATTTTTTAATATATGTATAAATAATATAAATGCAATTATTATTCCAATTCCTATTGCAATTATTGCAGGTAATTTATTTTCTTTTTTAATCTCAACTGATGAGGATGATATAAATGTATTTATGCTATATTCTCTTTTGGTTTCTCCATCTTCAGCAGTCACAGTAATTATTATTGTATTATTACCTTCTTTTAAATCATTGTTACCCTTAATCTCAATTTCTGCCTTTTCATTTTCTGCCTCTGCTAATACTTCAAGTTGATTTACTTTTTCGTTTATTGTAATATTGTATTTGTAAATTCTCTTTGAAAATATTGGGTATATTTCAAAACCTTTTATTCTTAAGCTCTTTAAATTAGCATTTGCAAGTTCAGTATTATCAGTTTTTGTAACAATAAGTTTGTATTTTCTTTGTGAATCGTCCTCAGCTGTAACTATTATTGTTATAATATTCTCTCCTTCTTCTAATTCAGTATCTCCAGTAATTTGAACTGTAGCATTTTCATCTTCCGCAGTAGCTGTAATTTCTAACTGCTCAACATCTAAGTCGACTATTACATAGTATTCTGTTGTTTCTTTATTAAATTCTGGTTCATATTCTATGTTTTCTATTTTTAAATAATTTAGATAATTATTGCTAGATTTTTCGTAAGTATACTCATCTTGATAATATGTTGTTGGTTGTTTTTCAACATTTGTTGGTATTGTTGGTTCTTGAGTTACTTCTGATTCTTGAGGTTCTTCTATTTCTTGCGGTGGTTCAGGTTCTTGCTCGTTATTTTCTGGGGTTTGTTCTGGTTCTTGAGGAGTATTTTCTTCTGGAATAGTTGGATTTTGCGGTGGTTCTGTCTCTGTTACATTATTATTGTCTTCAACTGGAGGTTTTGGGGTTTCTCCTTGAGTCGTATTATTATCTGTTAAAACATTTTCAATTTCAACAGCATTTGCTATAGTGGGAATTATTAAGTTAATTATAATAAAAGTTATAATAAAAATCTTTCTTTTCATATTTTTCTCCATTTATGTATTATTTAATATTTTCTGCACATTTAGATTTGTTAGTTCTTCAGCCTTTTCTTTTCCTGTTATTTTTTCAATTTTTTTAATTCCTTTTTCGAGTAAAGGATATATAGTATTTTTTCTGTGAGTATCTGTCGCTATAAAATTTATTAAATCATTTTTTAATAAATACTTAATTGTTTTTTTCGCTTTTTTTCCGTAAATACCTAAAATACTACCAATATTGCTTTGTATTAAACATCCACTTTCTATAAGCTCTCTTACCTTACTTGGGTCTTCCTGTACAAATTTATAACGTTCCGGATGTGCTATTATTGGTATTATGTTGTTTTCTATTAATTTGAATATAACCATATCCAAATATTGAACATTGGTATTAAGTGGTAATTCCATCAGTAAATATTTGCTACCTGCTAGTGTTAGTATTTTATTTTGTTTTAATATTTCCACTAAGTTGTCTGTTATATACACTTCCATCCCAATATGTAAATTGACTTTTATGTTCTCACTGTTTATTATCTGTTGGAGCTTATCTTTCAAAAGAATTAATGTTTCAGCATTTTGCTCATAAGAATTTATAATATAATGTGGTGTTAAAATTATGTCTGTTATACCCGCTTCTCTAGCCTCTTTTATTAGTTCAATTGTTTCTTCTGGTGATTTTGCTCCATCATCTACATTTGGTATAAGATGTGAATGTATATCTATCATTTATTGCTCCTTTCTGTTTTTGAATAATTCATCTAGCTGATTTAATACCTTTTGCTCATTATTTATTTGTTTTTCCTTCTTCTCAAATAGATCATACTCATCATGAGTTTTATCACTAGCACTTCCATAGTAATATGAATCTTCATATTTTTTTGCATTAACTGGCACTTTGTTTATTACCACTCCAGCAACAGAAGCACCCACACTTTCTAGATTTTTCTTCACTTTTTGTAAATTATCTTTCTTTGTTTCATTGTGTGCAACAACAATTATTGTTGTATCAACTAATCTTGATACAATCATTGCGTCAGTAACAATTATTCCTGGTGTACCATCAAATATTAATATATCAAAAGTTCTTTTTAGTTTTTCAACCATGTTAATCATTCCCTCTGATGCTAATAGTTCTGATGGATTTGGTGGAACATTACCGCAAGTTATTAAATATAAATTTTCCACACCTGTTCTTTTTACATATTGTAAAATATCAACTGTTTCATTTTCGCTTACATCTAATAAGTAGTTAGATAAACCTGGTCTACTTTCTACTGTAAACATTTTATGCTGTGTACCTTTTCTCATATCTGCATCTATTAGAATTACCTTTTTGCCTGCTTGTGCAAAAGTAGTTGCAAGGTTAGCTGATACCCAGCTTTTGCCCTCTCCTGGCATTGTAGAAGTTATTAAAATTGATTTTAAATTTCTCTTTGCATTCATAAATTGTATATTTGTTCTTAATGTTCTAAATGTCTCTGCAACTGGTGATTTTGGATTTCTATATGTTACAAGTTCTCTTTTCATTTTCTTCTTCCTCCTCTTTTGTTTTCTAATGAATAATCTGGGATTGTGCTTAATACAAGTAATCCGCCAATTTTTTCTATATCTTGTTCAGTTTTTATTGTATTATCTAGCATATTAGCGATTAATATATATACTACTGCCACTATTACACCTATAAATGCAAAAACAGCTATATCCTTTATGTGATTAATATTATATGGTGTTGCATCTGGCTCAGCTCTATCTAATACATAAGTGTTGCTTATGCTATAAATCTCTACAACTCTTTCGCAGAAAACCTTTGCAATTTCGTTTGCAATTTGAGCTGCATAATTTGGGTTAGCATTTTTTACTGTAATCTCCAATAGTTCAGTTTCTTTAACTGATTTTACAGTTACATTTTCTTTAATATCTTTAATTGTAATATCTGGATTATTTATATTATTTACAACTGTTTTTAATACATTATCTGTTTTAATAATTTCTCCATAAGTTGAGACAAGTTTTGAATTTAATGTTACATCAGCTTGTGTAATAGAGTCGTCTTTAGAATCTACAGAGCTTTGTGTTAAAACTAATTTAGTAGTTGCCTTGTAATCTGGTTCTACCATGAAGTATGAATATGTCATTCCTATAATTGCAAATACTAATATTATTAATATTGCTTGTGTTTTTCTCTCCCAAAAAATAGTAAATAGTTCCTTTAAATCTAATTCTTCCATTTTTTTACCTCTTTCATTTGTATTTTTTAATTATTATACATTTTAATTTTTATTTTTTCAATATATTTTTTATATGTTTTCAAAATTCTTGTTATCTAAGATTCCTAAAGCTACCCAAAATAATGGAGCTATGCCTATTGTACTTATATTAAAAAACGCCTGAGCTAAATAACTAATTATCACACTCAAAATAATAAATATGCTTTCTTTTTTAAATATTTTTTTGATATTTGGCAGTATTACTAAAGCAATAAATGTTAAATATAAAATTAACGCTGGTATTCCAATAGTTACTGCAATATGAAGATATTCATTATGTGCTTTATCCATTATTCCTTTTGCTCTTTGTATAAAATCTATACTTGTTTCAGTTAAGTTTTCCCCTACTCCATTTTTTAAATTATCAGTTCCTACACCAAATATTGGGTGTTTCTCTATTAATTCTATTACTACTTTCCAAATTTGAATTCTATTAGAGCCTAGCTTATCATCTATTCCACTTGTTTTTACAACTGTTACATCATTTTTTACTTGTTCTATTTTGATTCTAACTTTACTGCTTTGTGGTAAATATATTACTCCAAATATTGTTATAAAACATACTAATAAAATTAATGCTCTTTTTGCGTATTCTTTGTTCTTATTTTTTATTAAATATATAAGCATTAAAACACTAAAAATAGCAAATGCAATCCAACCGCTTCTTGCCTGACATGCTATTAAATTAAAGAATACTAATAGGCTTGTACAAAAGCTTATTTTATTATTTTTTGTAATATATATTATTATAAATATTGGAATTCCCATGCTTATAAAGCTTCCCATAAAATTAGTATTTCCAAAAGTTCCACATGTTCCTTTATTAAATATTGGAATTAAAGCATTTGTTGGAAGTTTAATATAATACTGCAAAATTCCTAAAATGCTTATTACAATGTATATCGCATGTAAAATATTTAGTAATGTTTTATTGTTTTTGTATTTTAAAAACTTTTTTGCACAAAAATATATTAGTATATACGTATAAAATGCTATCATTCCTTCGTATCTGTTTGTTTCCCCTATAATTGATATTTTTACTTTACTTGAGAGCATTGTGCTTATAAATACTAATACTGCAAATGCTAGTATTACATAGTCTTTGTTATCCAATTTTAATTTCTTATAATTTACCAGTAGCAATATTAATAAAGTTATTCCTCCTATTGCTAAAATCCATATTTTGGGTAAGTTATATAGGGTTGCATTTGGAATTATTGCTATTGGTAAGGCTATTATTAGTATTGTTATGGCTATTGTGATTAGGTTTTGTTTCATGGATGGCTCCTTTTATGGATTTAAATTTTTTTTAAACGGTTTATATAATTTCTAATAATCTGCTTTGGCTTTATTATTAATAATTCAAAAAACTTATATAATAATATTTTAAATTTGTTATCCAAAGATAGTTTAAACTTTGTATCAAGTTTACTAATCCAGCTTTTTTTATTTACCCAACTACTAGAAAATGTGTGTATGGTTTTGGATTTAAAAGATGGTTTGCAAAGTATTTTGCTATTATATATTACTAAATTATCTTTCAATTTTTGGTCTATATCTCCTAATTTGCAATTATATTCATCTATTAAAATTTGGGAAATAATTTTTGTATTTGTTGCAGAGCTTTCATATTTCTGGTCTAATTTATCATATTCCTGCAAAATTCTTTTAATAAACGGATGCTTTGGTACTGCTCCAAATACTGCTGTAAATGGAATATTTTTATCTTCATATCCTATAAAAGCCTCATTTTCTAACATATCATTTAAACTTTTCAATGCTATTACATCTGTATCAAAATATATACCTCCTTGGTTATAGATAGCATACATTCTAATATAATCACTTACAAAAGCCCATTTTTTTTCTTTATATGCATTCATAACATACGGATGACTATTTATGTTAAAATTTTTTTCATTCCACTCTATTATTTCATATTCTGGCATATATTTTTTCCATGTATTAATGCACTTTAAAACCTCCTTAGGTTTTGGATTGTTTCCAACCCATACATAGTGTATTTTTTTAGGTATCATATATTTTTTTCCTTCCTTGAGTTATTTTATTATATAAATATAATATTTCACTTTTAAATATTATCAGAGCTATAACTATTGAAATAATTAACATTGCCATATTTAATATCTTTATTCCAGTATAATATGCAAGTACGTAAACGCAAATAATAATTACTGATAGTACTGTTTTTTTATAGTCTAATTGTAGCTTATATTTTTTTCTTAGTAAGTATAGTCTTATTACAGCATTAATTATAAAACTTATTATTAAAGAAATGCAAACTCCAACTAGCATAAACCTTTTTATCAATATATTAATCAATACAATATTACAAATTGCAGCTATAACAACTGAATAAAAAGTAACCTTTGAATTTTTTTCCGCAAGAAATTGTGTACTGAGAAATCCATTAAAAGAGCTTAGTGCCGTATATACATATATTAAAGGCATTATGTATATCGCATTATAGTATGATTTTGCAACTAAAAACTCAAATAATATTTGTGTTGATGAAATTGCAAATATTGTTCCGCAAAATATCATGTTATAAAAAGTTTGTAACCCTTTTTCGTAATAAGATTTTTTCTCTTTTTCTTTAACCAATTCGTATGACATCTCTTGCCAAGACATTTGCAATACACTTACAATTAAAATTATAATGCTTGAAAATCTTGTGCCGATAGCAAAAATGCCATTGTAATCAACTCCTAATTCATTTGAAATTTTTAACCTTGCATATCCAGTCAATAACCATATTGCTATTGTTGATACTCCTATTGGCATTGAAAATTGAATCATTTTTTTTATTTGCTTCATGTTTAAGTATTTAATTTTAAAATTTTTTAAAGGTTTTATTCTATGCTCAATTATTAATACTTGTATAATGCTTCCGCAAAAAAATGAAATATAAAGTGATTCTATTCCCATTTTTACATATTTTATTAAAAATAGATTTAGTGTTAAATTGACTAGTGTATTAATAACCCCAGAGACAGCATATAGTTTGTTTTGTTTATATGTTCTTGCTATTGTTCCATACATATATTGTAATGCAAATGCAATTCCATAAAAAGCAAGCAAATATGCATTTTCAATATTTAATTTAAATATATTTTTGGCTATGTAGATTTCACAAACATATATTATTACTCCTATAAAACAAACAAATAATCCATTTGAAATTATTTTGTTCTTTTCTGAATCTTCATTGTAATCATACACAAACCTAAACATTCCATCCCATATTTGAAAAAAAGTAATTGGAACAACAAGTGAAATTATAGAAATAGTTAGGTCATAGTACCCATAATCTGCTGTTGAAATATAGCTTGTATATAACGGGATTAATAAAAATGATAAAATCTTTGTTAATACATTTCCTATAAAATAAATAATTGAATTTTTAATAAATTTACTTTTTTCCATATTACTCCTTTTCTGGTGTATTAAGCGGCATATCCCAACAATGTCCAGCATCAATACTCCATATTTTCATATTGCTTAATTCTTTTACCAAGATTTTCCCATTTGGACCGTGATGAAATAATAACTAATACTTTTTCTAAATTGTTATACTGATATATTATTTTTTTCAATATTTCCTTGTTCTCAAAGAAAGAATCATTTTCTGGAGTTTTTATAAAATATACTTTCTTATTATAGGTATGTTCTAATTCTTTTGCAAACTTTTCATTATTATGCACAAATATTACATTTTCTATTTCAGCATTATTAAAAAGCTTAGCATATAAGCTCTTATTTTGCTTCGCAAAAATAAAAGCATCTCCATATAATACGTCTTTTTTAAATTTCTTATTAAAGCAATATCTTGCATAACTCCAACATAAAAAATATTGACGGTTTCTCAGCAGTTCAAAGCCATTCATTTCAAAAAATGTTTTTGGTACACACAATAAGAATTTTGAATTTTCATCATATTGGCTTATTATGTTCTCAAATTCATTCAAAATTTCATCTCTATATTTTTGATATTTTACTCCATAACCTCTAAAGAAATTAAATTCCCCATCACCAAATCTAATAACAGATTTTTTTTCTTTAAGTATATAGTCTATCGTATCTGCTGTATTCATAATATTAGCATTTGTGCCTTTGAAAGATTTCAAAAAAGCTGTGAATGTTTGTATTTTCGTTTTAATTTTCTTTATTATTTTTTCTTTATCATTTGAATTGTACCATCTTGGTATATCGCACCAATAAAGCAATAGAGCAGTTGGCATTAAAGTAATATACAACAATTTATTTTTGCATTGTTTAAAGCTACTTAAATTTTGATTTTTTCCCCATAAAATATACAAAATTGTATATTTTATACTGTGAAGAAGTCCTTTTTTAAGCACATTTATTTCCTCATTTAGCCCTAATAAGTGGCCTTTTTTGTTTTTAATTAATAGTTCCTTATATTGTAATGTATAGCCATCTTCTAAATATTCTGACACTGAAAGTGCTCTATTTAAGAATAATAAATCATATTTGTTATTTATTGGCGAAAGCATTACGTGTTCTGGAATAAACTTTTCTTCGATATTTGGATATAAGTTTTTTCTTAGTATATCTGTTCTATACATCCTACAAGTATCACCATAATATCCATATTTCTTTAATAGCTTATTTTCATTTGTAATTTTTTTATCAAACTCAAACTGTTTTCCTACAATTTTGTTTTTATTTGTTTGTCTTCTGCCTACTATTCCTGCAACTCTATTTTTATTTTTTACTGCACTCCATTCGTTTAGAAAAGTTTCTACTGTATCTGGCAAGAAATAATCATCTGAATCAACAAACCCAAATAACTCTGTTGTACATTCTATAACTCCTGTATTAACAGCCTTATATTTTCCACCATTTTTCTGCTTAATATATTTTATTTCTATAATATTTTGTTTTTGCCATTCACTTACTAATTCTTCAGTATTGTCTGTGGAACCATCATCAACTATTAGCCATATAAAGTCCTTATTTGTCTGGTTGCATAATGATGCATACAATACTTTTAATTGTTCTTTTCTATTAAATGTCGGTGTGAATATTGTTATTAATTTCATCAGTATTTTCTCCTTCTCTTATCATTCTATTTAGTCCAATGGAAATATAAATATAAGGCATAAATATATTAGAATTGGCAGTAAATAAACTGTTTTCCATTATTTGTCCAAATAGAATTGCTATAAATATTAAAACACAATACTTACCTATAAAACTTTTATTCTTAATAGTTTCTGATATTGTCGAAAATAGAAATATAGCATACAGTATATATCCAATTATTCCAAAGAAATATACTATTGAAAAATACATATTGTGTGCATAAATATAATTATATAATGACTTTCCTCTTCCAAAAATAAAATTTTCTTCAATTAGATTCATACAATATATCCAAAAATCATCTCTACCTGATAGTAATGTATTTTTTCCAGATATTTTTGCTACCCAATTTGTTACAGCACTAATAAAACTACTTTGGCTTATAAATCTATATATATTAGGAATAATTAAACTTGCGGAAATTCCTATGATAAAGAAAATATATATTTTTTTATTATTCCATTTTTTCTCAGGTATTAATGCTACAGCTATAAATGCTATGAAAAATACTAATAATGAATTTCTATTTTTGGTTAAAAATATCACATACGCTGATAGGAGAATTAATAAAAAGTATAATATTTTTTTCGTATATTTTTTTTCTATTTTATATAATAATAAAATACTTAATATCGCAAAGCTTGCAAATGTGCCTACTGAATTTGGATTCCAATTTATTAAAAGATTTGTGTAATTATATATAATAAGCACCATTACTCCCAAACAGGATGTCATAAGTAAACTAAATTTTAACTCTTCCAAATTTATATCCATATTTACAAACACTGCAATTACACTGAGTGTTGCAATGCTTACAAACCAATTTTTATAGTCCTCACCTATTATGGTAATAATTAAAGTATACAGTATTAGCACAATATGTGTAAGCCTTACTTTTGGAGGAATAAACTTTATTTTCCTAATATATATTAGTACAAATACTATTAGCAATATAAAGTCTAATCCCATATTTTGAAATAATCCTTTTCCAAAACCAGATTGTCCAATAAAAAATAACATAAACAGTATTGGTAAGTAAAATATTTTTATTCTTATTTTTTCCCTATTTGTTTCGGTTTTAATTTCATCATAAAACATTGAATATGCTCCTTATATTTGAGAGGAACTAAACTTTTCAATTTTAGTTTCCAAATTTTATCTACAGTTAAATATTTTTTCTTGATATATTTATATCCTTTTAGTTGTACATCTTTTAAAATATTTTCTCTTATTTGAGGTTTGACAGTTGGAGAAGATAAGTTGTGGTTTTTTTTCTTAATTTTTTCTATATCTGTTTCTATTATTTTAATCTTGTCACTTATTTTTTCTAATATAAATTTTCCTTTTTCAGTATTTATTAATACAGCTGATACACCTACGGTGTTTTTAAACGTATCATAATATTCATTTACTCCCCAAAAATCTCCGAATTGTAATATCACCTATTCTATTACAATTTGCATACTTACATTGGTAACAATTATCTCTATATATGTATCCATTTAAAAATGCATAATAATATGAATCTACGAACGGATTTTTTACTTTAATTATTTTATTGTTTAACTTATATGTAAGAATCATGCAGTTCGTGTCATTTTTTTCTTTATGTCTAAAATTGTAATTCCTTATTTTTTTACCCTTAGAAATATATTCTATATATTTATTGAAGAAATTTTGTGAGGGAACCCCGTGACATATTAAATCAACTGTTATAAGGCTAGGATATTCCTTACCCAAAAAGCTCTTTAAACCAGCTATTTGACAAGGAGTACCAGTATATAATACAGTTCTCCCCTTTTCAAGTTCTTTTTTAACAGCCTTGTATGTTGTACCTGTGTTACTTTGTATATATTTTGAGCCTCTCAATTTACTTATTTCTTCTTTTTTTTCTATCAAGATGTGTTTTACTTGTAAGTTCTCATCAAATGCTGCTCCAAAAACACATCCATTGTTTTCTATAACATAATTAGCAATCTCTGAAAAAATTCCACCTGAAGAACTTTTAAGGACTGTCTCATTATTTTTGCTCGTTGCCGCATAGGTTTCTTTGATTTTTTCAGTTTTAATACTATTTATGCTTGGGCATTTATTTTTACATAATCCACAGTTAATGCACTTTTTCTCATCTATCCTAGGTTCAATAAAACCTTGTTCATTTTCAACCATTTCTATAGCTGAAGTTGGGCATATATTAAAGCATGAACCACAACCAGTGCAATTACTTTTTTCGCAAATATTCATTTAATCACCTCATTATGAGTTTATACACTTTGCTAAATACTCTTCTGATTTTTTCTTTTCCTGCTTTAATTTTTCATTTACCTTCATATAGTCAATACTTGAATATTCTATATTTGTATCATTGCTTATTAGTCTATCTTCTAGGTTGAGTCTGTATAGCAAGTCAATTAGTCTATTATTGTCTGATTTATTATTGTCTTTTCTTTTTTTAAATGCATAAAAATCTTTATTAAAAATACTGCTAAATGCAACACCATGAAAAGAATCTGTACAAACACATTCTGCATTATTTACTAAATATAAGAATTCACTTGGACCAATTCCAAACTTCAAATTCGATTTGGCAGTTTTTCCACCATCCATTGTATATATTGAAACAATTTTCAAATTTTTGTCTTTTGCTATTTTATTTGCTTTTGTTATATTTTGTTTATTTCTTCCTAAGAAGTAACACAATAAATACTTTTTGTCAACTGAAACTTCTTTGGAAATTGAATTCCATTGTTCTTTGTCTAATAGAAAAGTAGGATCTAATACAAGTTCAACCTTTTTATTGCTTATATTTTCTAATATTTCCTTTCCAATTTTTTCCCTGCATGATATATTTTTAAAATTGGCTAAGCTTGTTTTAAATAATTCTTTACTTTTCTCTGGTATATTGTTGCCTCCAATACTTGGTGCATAGCTAACCCTTATTTTATCTTTTGGTGCAAAGTTTAATAAGTATGCTTCTTGATTACTTGGTATGTAAGGATTCCAGGTTTGGTCACTTCCTGTCATATATATATCATAACCTGTACAATTTTTCTGTAGCTCTTGTTCTGTTTTAAAACATTCTTTTGATGTTTTGATTTTTTTATGAAATTCATCAAATGCTTTTGTTGTTAGCTCTATTTTATTTTTATTTGCTTTTTTTTCATACTTTTTAGTAATCTTTTCTATAATTATGTACGGATTTTTTAATATACTAAATATTTTTTCTTTAGTAGTTCTTCTGTATGTTTCTGTTGTATAATTTATTATTTCTGCCTCTTCTCCCATCATCTCAATCTTTTTTTGAAGAGCATAAGCTTGTAGCATAGTGCCCGCATTGTAAAATTTATGATGAGTCATAATTCCAATTTTTTTCATAAAATTATTTCTCCTTTAATTTATATCTATGTAATTTCATATAAATTTTTGTAGGTAACATTCCTATCAATAATGGTTTTAATACATATATATAGTATATAATTGGCATTTTTATCATTTTGAAGCCTTTAAGTTTTACTCTTGCTTCATTTATCCTGTTTTGAAAATTTCTCCTTTTTACAGCTTCTCTATCGTCTCTCATCTTATATAATGCCTCACCAATATTATATCCTTTATAGCCTTTAGCGTATAATTTAAACCATAAATCATAATCCTCAACTCGTAACAATTTTTTGTCTATAGTGTATCCTCCAACTTGTTCAATTACTTCTTTTCTTATCATGCTAGGGGCATGACAAAACGGCGTTCCTAGTGCAAAATTCTTTTTTAGTGGTGCCTGTATTAAATTGCTTTTTCCCCATTCTCCATTTTCATCAAAATAAATCATATTTGAGCTAACAAATGAATAATCCGTATGATTTTCTAGGAAATTAATTTCCTTTTCAAATCTTGATGGAATTGATATGTCATCTCCATCTTGTCTTGCTATGTATTCTCCCTCTGCAATTTTTAGGCATTTATTCAAAGTATAGTTTAATCCCATATTTTCTTTGTTTTTCAACAGTACTATTTTATTTTGATGAAATTTTCTTTTGCATTTTTCAGCAATCAGAACTGTATTATCTGTAGATCCATCATCACACATTATTAATTCCCAATTATTATATGTTTGATTTACTATGGAATTAATAGCTTCTTCTAAGTATTTTTCACAATTATATATTCCCATTATCACCGAAATTTTGGTCTTTTCCAATTTTAAACTCCTTTAATTTATAAGTCTAGTAATCGATTTCTATCCTCTAAAATATATTCAAATAGTCTATTCTCATCAAAATTTTCTTTTGAAAATTTATGTCCTTTCTTTCCCATCTCATTTCTTAAGAATGGGTTATCTGCTAATTTTTTTATTGCATTTTTTAGTTCCTCTACATTTGCTTTTTTAATTACAAGTCCTGTTTCATCTTCTACCATGGCATCTGTGGGTCCTGGAATATTTGTTACAATTACAGGAATTTCCATAGCCTCTGCTTCAATTACTACACTTCCAAATCCCTCTCTATAGCTTGGCAATGTAAATATATCCATAGCTGAAAAGTATCTCTCAGTATCCTTTACATTCCCAGTAAATATAATATTTTCATCTTTTTTTGCAATTTTATATAGTTCCTCATCAATAGTTTCTGTTTTATCCGCATTTCCTATAAGTAAAAGTTTTAATCCTATGTTCTCATTTTTGCACAAATAAAAAGCTCTTAATAGCTCATTTATTCCTTTATCTCTATCAAGTCTTCCAACGAAGCCTATAACTATTTCTTCGTTTCTAATATTGTATTTGCTTCTTATTTCCTCTCTCCATTTTTCTTTATTTGTTATGTTGAATTTCTCCAGATTAACTCCCGATGCACTTCCGTTCCAAACCACAGAACTATTTTCGGGTGAATACAATTTTTCTCTTTGACTAAACTTTAAATTGCCATAACTATCTGGTTCAATCCATGTTGAATTTTTAGCTACAATTTTTTCTAATATTTTAAATATTTTTCTTTTTATTCCTGAAAATCCTACATATCTTATTCCCCACTGGCAATATAATCTAACTTTAATTTTTGCTATTTTTCCAGCAATGCTTGCATACATTGATGCATTTGGGGTTGAATATTGTATAATATCAAATTGCTCCTGTTTAAATATTTTGTATAGTCTCATAATAGCTGTAATTCCTGTTATGCTTATTCCTCTTTTCATTTTGACTGGTATATATTTAATATAATTTGGTATTTGTTCACTAAAATTTTCTTCGTCATTGCAAATACAATAAATCTCATAATTGCCTTTTTCGTATAAATATTTTGCCATATTTAATATAAAAGCTTTAATTGTTATTGGCGTTGTTGTAATAAAACAAATCTTTTTTTTATTTTCTTTGCAAGATTGCTGGAACTCCAATATACGTACCCTCTTTCTCTATATTTTTCACTACTACTGCTCCTGCTCCTACTGTGCAGTTTTGACAAATAGTAATATTGTTTTTTACTACACTTCCTATACCTATATGTGTATTTTCTCCTACTTTTACTGTTCCTCCTAATGTTGCGTTTGGAGATATATGTACAAAATTTTCTATTATATTATCATGTTCTATTATTGCTCCTGTATTTATTATGCAATGCTTGCCTATTCTTGCTGATGAATTTATGCATACATTTGCCATAATAGCTGTTCCTTCTTCTATCTTAACATCTAACCCTATTTGAGCACTTGGATGTATTGCTGTATAAAACTTCAAATTAGAAGATGTGGAAATTTCTTTTCTTTTTTTATTATCTCCTATTGCAGTTATAAACTCATAATCTTTATTAGCTATTGATAGTGGAAACCTGTTATTTAAGTCTCCTATTACTTTATAGCCTTTAACAATAATTGTATTTTTTTCGATTTTGTCATCCAAAAATCCAACTATTTGATCACCAGATTTTTCTATTATGTCTGCTATAACTTTTGCATGTCCTCCTGCACCTATTATAATAACTTTTTTATGCATCCATTTTCTCCTTCATATTACCCTCAAATTTTTCCATTGTTTCTGTATTTGTACCGAGAAATTCCTTCTTTTTTAAGTACTTTACTTACTGTTTTAAAAACAATTTTACAATCAGTTACAAAATTCACATTTTGAATATATTCTATATCTTCTTCAAATCTTTCTTCCCAACCTATAGTATTTCTTCCACTTATTTGAGCTAATCCTGTTAGCCCTGGTCTTACATCATGTCTGTGTTTTTGTTTTTCATTATATAAAGGTAAATATTCTACTAGTAATGGTCGTGGTCCTACTATTGCCATATCTCCTTTTAATATATTCCATAGTTCTGGCAATTCATCTAAGCTTGTACTTCTTAAAGCTTTACCAAACTTTGTTAATCTTTTTTCGTCTGCTAATAGGTTTCCTTTTTCATCTTTTTTATCTGTCATAGTTCTAAATTTATATAGTGTAAATATTTTTTCATTTTTGCCTGGTCTTTGTTGTTTAAAAATTACTGGTTTTCCAAGCTTTATTCTTACTAATGTTGCTATAATCAGCATTACAGGCATTAAAACTATTATTGAGATAAAGCTTAAGATAAAATCTAATATTCTTTTTATGCATTTTGCATACATCTTGTTTTCTTCCTTTCACTTTCAAGGCACTTTATTTAAAACAATTTTTTTATAGTCTCAATTACTTTTTCTTGCTCTTCCTTTGTCATTTTTGTATCACTTGGCAAACATACTCCTCTTTCAAATATATCTTGTGAAATACTTTCTTTTTCTTCTGTTGTTATAAAGTCATAGTCTGCAAATACTGGTTGCAAATGCATTGGTTTCCATATTGGTCTTGATTCTATGTTTTCTTTTTCTAAAGCTACTATTATATCTAATGGTTTTACCTTTGAATTTTTCTCTAAAAGTATTGATGATAGCCAATGATTTGGTGTTGAGTTTTTTAGGTATGGTTGCATTTTTATTTCAGGTATATCCTTAAAAGCTTCTTTATAGGTCTCATAAATTTCAGTTTTCTTTGCTATTCTTTTATCTAAAACTTTTAATTGTCCTCTTCCTATTCCTGCACAAATGTTGCTCATTCTGTAATTGTAGCCAATTTCTTTATGTTCATAATGTCTTGCTGGTTCTCTACTTTGAGTTGACCAAAATCTTACCTTCTTAATTTTTTCAGTATCGTTTGATACTAGCATGCCTCCACCACTTGTTGTTATTATTTTGTTTCCATTAAATGAATATATACCAAATTCTCCAAATGTTCCAGTTTGTTTTCGATTTAATGTTGCTCCTAAGCTTTCTGCCGCATCTTCTATTAATGGTGTATTATGTTTTTTACAAATTTCTAATATTTCATCTAGTTTTGCTGGTGTTCCATATAAATTAACTACCACTACAGCCTTTGGATTTGGATATTTTTCAAATGCTTTTTCTAAACTTAAAGGATTCATATTCCAAGTTTCGTATTCGCTATCTATAAATACTGGTGTTGCATTTTGATATATTATTGGATTTGCAGTTGCTGAAAATGTTAAGCTTTGGCAAAAAACTATGTCTCCTTCTTTTACTCCTAATGCTTTCAAAGCCATGTGTATTGCCGCAGTTCCTGCTGATAGGGCTGCTGCATTATTAATATTTACATACTTAGCAAGTTCTTCTTCAAATTTATTTACATTTTCTCCAAGTGGTGCTATCCAGTTTGTATCAAATGCCTCTTTTATGTATTCTTTTTCGTATCCTTCATCAGACATGTGTGGTGAGGCTAAAAATATTTTTTCCATAGTTTCCCCCTTAACCTACTTCCTGTGAATTTGTTATTGTTCCAACAGTAGTTAAAATTTTCTTTGTAATATTTCTTTTTTCTATTTCTTCCCTTGAATTTTTTATTTCAACATTTACTTCATCTGGAGTATGATATGTAGGCACAACCTCTCTTATTGTTTGCTCCATTATATTTAGTGGAGTATCTTCACTTTTTATTACAGCTCTTAGTTTATCCAATTTACTTTCTAATTCAGAATAAGTTATATCTGAAAGCTCTCCAATAAATATTTTATTATGTGCTGTTTTCTTTAAGCCTTCTTCTGCCATTAGTAGTTCTTCGTATAGTTTTTCTCCAGGTCTTAAACCTGTTATTTTTATTGGTATATCAACATCTGGTTCTAGGCCTGATAGTTTTATTAAGCTAACTGCTAAATCATATATTTTTACTGGCTCACCCATGTCAAGTACAAATATCTCTCCGCCCTTTGCAAATGTCATTGCTTGAAGTACTAATCCTACTGCTTCTGGTATTGTCATAAAAAATCTTGTTATTTCTCTATGTGTAACTGTTACAGGTCCTCCTGTTGCAATTTGTTTTTTGAATAATGGCACTACTGAACCATTGCTTCCTAAAACATTTCCAAATCTTACTGCTGCATATTCTGTATTGCTTACTTTGTTTTTTGCTTGTACAATCATTTCACATAGTCTTTTTGTTGCTCCCATTATGTTGGTTGGATTTACGGCTTTATCTGTTGAAATAAGTATCATTTTTTTAGCTTGATACTTGTCTGCACAATTTGCAACATTAAATGTTCCAAATACATTATTTTTTATTGCTTCAAATGGACTTATTTGCATTAATGGAACATGTTTATGTGCTGCTGCATGAAATACTAAATATGGTCTGTATTCTTTGAAAATCTTTTCAAGTCTTGCTATATCTCTAACACTTCCAACTACTGGAATTATCTCTATTTTTTCGTCATAATGATTTTGCCTTAGTTCCATTTCTATGCTATATAGATTGTTTTCATATATATCAAATATTACAAGTCTTTTAGGGTTATATTTTACTATTTGTCTGCAAAGTTCAGAACCTATTGAACCTCCTCCACCTGTAACCAATATAGTTTTGTTTTCTATTAACTCTCCTATGTTATCATTATTTAATGTTATAGGTTCACGACCTAGTATATCATCTATTTCAACATCTCTTAAATTTTGCATTACATTTTTATTTTTTATTATATCTGCTGTTCCTGGCAATACTCTAAGTTTTGCTCCTGTTTCTTGGCATATATTTAAAATTTCTTTTTTATCTTTTGCAGATATGTTTGCTATTGAAAAGAAAATAGTTTCAACATTGTTTTTCTTGCATATTTCTTTTATTTGATACCTGTCTCCTAGAATTTTTGCACCTGAAATTGTGTATCCTATTTTGTTTTGATTATCGTCTATTAACCCTACTAAGTGATATGTTCCTCTAATTGATGAAGTTTTTAAAGCTTTTATTATATCTCTTGCTGCCTCTCCTGCTCCTATTATTAATAGCTTTTTCTCTTCTCCTTTTTTAGGTTCTTTTCCTACTGTTGTTAAAATAAATCTTATAATTACTCTGTATGAAACTATGCCTACTGCAATAAGTATATTGGCTAATATAATCTGTTTGTAGCCTACCGCTGGAAATTTAAAAATATAGCTTATTAAAAATACTATTAATCCTGAAAATGCTGATAATGATATGTATTTTATGTAATCTTTTCCATTTTCATATCTCGTAATATTTTTATATACTCCAAATAATTGAAAAATAATTTGATATACTACTACTGATACAATTATAGTATTTGAAATAAGTGTATTGTATTTTTCAGTAAAAACAACATTGTTGCTTGTTAATAAAAATGCACTTGCCAAATAAGCCAAACATATTGTAATTATGTCAATTACAAATAGTACAACTACTCTGTATTTTCTCAAGGATTTCATTTGTAGACTTCCTCCTTCTTGTTTTATCTATTATATCCTGTTTTGTTTATTATTTTGTTACTAATTTCTTTTACTGTTTCAGTTGGGATATAGTTTTCTTTACCAAATAATTCTTGGTGAAGTTCTATTACGTTTTTTTCTAGGTTTACAGGTGGTCCATACCATACTCCACCTAACATTATTCCTTTTGTCTCATAAGGCCAACCCTGGCTCTCAACTATTGAATAAGAATATATCTTTGGTACTAGTGCAAGTATATCTGTTGCACTTATATTTGTATATACTTCTGGTAATAGCTTGTCTACTAATCTATTTAATTCTGTTACATTCATAGTTTTTGCTTTTTCAAATACGGCCATTACTACAGTTCTCATTCTTTCTGTTCTCTTGTAGTCATTATCAATTTTTCTTATTCTTCCATAAGCTAATGCTTGCTCTCCGTCTAATAGATATGTGCCACCCCCAGGTATTCTAGGTATTGATCTTGCTTCATCATCTGTTACTGTTAAAGTTACTCCTCCTATTGCGTCTATTATATCTTTTGTTGCAGTAAAGTTTACTGTTGCAAATTCTGTTATATCCAAATCCAAGTTTGTGTTTAATGTACTCATTGAAAGTGCTGGTCCGCCAAAAGCATACGCATGGTTTACTTTGTCTAAGCCTCTTCCTGGTATGTTTAAATATGTGTCTCTGTATACTGATACTAGTTTTATTTCTTTTGTATCGTGATTTATACTTGCAATCATTATACAATCGCTTCTGCTACCTGAATATGTATTCTCCCTAGTATCTATACCAAATATAGCTATATTTCTATATCCACTTAATGTTTCTTCTATGCCTGTATTTACTTCTATTTCTTCTTTTGGTATATCTACATAATTGATTTTATTTAATTTATTAAGTACAAAAAAAGCTATAATTGCTACTAACACAATTATTACAATTAAAATTATAAGAAATACTTTTAAAAATTTTTTCATATTTTCCCTCGACTTTTTCCACTAAAATATTTACAAATACATTATATATTTATGTTATATTAATGTCAATATTTTTTTCTAAAATACATTATTTTCCACTTGTTTGCGTAAGAGACGAGCAAAGCATAGCTTGACTTGATTTTGAATATATTGTATAATAGTTTTCAAAATTAATTATTTTAGTTTGATAAAATTTAAGGGAGATTTATTTCGAATGAAAAAAAATATACAAAAATTCAATAATATTAAGGAGATAATATATCACTCAGCTAGTACATATTCTAATAATATTGCTTTTACAGTTAAGAACAAAAATGGAAATAAAGTTGATTATATCAACCATACTTATACTGATTTATTAAATGATATAAATTGTTTTGGCTCTGCTTTATATAAGCTAGGTCTAAAAGATAAAAGAGTTGCTGTTGTTGGTCATAATAGTTATGAATGGGCTGTTGCACACCTTAGTAATTTGTTAGGTGGCATAGTTTCCGTTCCTTTGGATAAAGGTTTGCAATTAGGCGAGCTTGAAAATTCATTAATTCGAAGCCAAGTTCAAGCCGTTGTTTTTGATGATAAATTAAAAGATATAATGCTTGAAATAAAAGAGAACAGCAAAACTAATATTAAATTCTTTATTTGCACTAGCAAAACTCAAGATTTTCTATATTTTTATGATTTACTTTTAGACGGCAAAGAAATTTTGGGAAATGGTAATACAGAATATGTTGAACATAAAATTGATTCAAAGAAAATGAGTATATTGCTTTTTACCTCTGGAACAACATCAAAATCAAAAGCTGTAATGCTAAATCAATATGGAATTGCCACAAATGTATATGATATGCTACTGGTAGAAAGCTTTTACAGTACTGATGTAAATATTGCATTTCTTCCATATCATCATATTTTTGGTTCAACTGGGATGATAGTAATGCTAGCTTCTGGTGTAAAAACAGTTTTTCCTGATGGTTTAAAGTATATACAAAAAAATTTAGTTGAATATAAGGTTTCAGTATTTGTTGGTGTTCCCGTTCTTATTGATAAGATGTATTCAACAATATTAAAAGAAGTAAAAAAGCAAGGTAAAGACAAACTTGTAAACTTTATGCTACACCTTAGTAATATACTTATGAAATTGCATATAGATATAAGAAGAACTTTATTTAAACAGCTAATTAATGCACTTGGTGGAAATATGCGTTTTATAATTTCTGGTGGTGCTCCTTTAGATAAGAAAGTTGCAAAATGGTTTAATGATATTGGAATACACCTAGTTCAAGGATATGGTTTAACTGAAACATCCCCTGTTATTGCAGCTGAAAATGATACTTCAGTTAGGTATGGATCTGTTGGTAAAGCTATGGGAAGTTTAAACATTAAGATTCAAAATAAAGATAAAGAAGGTATGGGAGAAATTTTGATCAAAGGTCCTAATGTAATGCTTGGATATTATAATGAACCAGAACTAACAAAAGAAGTTTTAAAAAATGGTTGGTTCCATACAGGAGACCTAGGTTTTATTGATAAAGACGGCTTCTTATTTATAACTGGTAGAAAAAAAGATTTAATTGTTCTTAAAAATGGTAAAAAAGTTTTTCCTGAAGAGCTTGAATTATTAATAAATAGATTAGATTTTGTTGAAGAATCTTTCGTTTATGGTCTTCCAAGTAAAGAAGATAAAAATGATGTTAAAGTTGCAGTAGAAGTTGTATTAAATGAAAAAAACATAAAAGAAAAATACCCAAATATAGCTGAAAATGAAATTCATGACATTATTTGGAATGAAATTAAAGAAATAAATAAAACATTACCAATGTATAAATACATTAAACATTTAGAGTTAAGCAAAGAACCACTAATCAAAACTACTACAAATAAAATTAAAAGAAAAGAAGAATTGAAAAAAGTTTTAGGAGAGCAATAAAAGCTCCCCTATTTTATTTTTTTAATACAACTCTAAAATCCACATTTTCCAACTTTGGATTCCAATATTTCAAAGCAGATAAACCTTTATCTATTGTCATTATAATTGTCAAACAAATTAATATTATCCAAATATTCTTATTTGAAAAATGTTTTCTTATTGTTTTTGTAAATGTTTGAAGTCTAGGATAAATCACTTTCATAAAGAAAATGCCAGCTAGTCCAAAAAACAATGAAAAAATTAGGCATATTCTACCATTTATATTTAAAAAATAATCTGTATAATCCCACCATCTCAAATGAAATAATACTTCTAAAAATACTGAAGCAATATATTCAAGAACTGTGGCAATTATAGTTATAATACCATATATTGCAAATACATTCTTAATCTTTTTCTTTTCAATCCATTCAATAATTAAAACCATTGCAACAGCCCCATATCCATAAATAGGACAAATAGGGCCATGCAGAAATCCTCTATCTACATAAGTTCCATACACACTAAATGCATACGCAACTTCTAAAAACCAGCCAAGAAAACTACTTATGAAAAAATATATAAATAAATCTTGAATTTTTATTAAAAGCTCCTTCTTTTCCATATTTCTATCACCTTTTCTTTAATACTATACCATAAAAAGAATTAATTGGCAATGTTTTTTTAGCTTTCTATCTGTTATAATTGGTTTTAAAAATAATATATTTGTATTCGGTGATTTTTATGAGAATATTGCTTGTTAGGCGAAATCATCTTTGGTTTTTTCTACTTTTTTTAATTTCTATTTTTTCTATACTTGTTAGAAATATGATTTGCTTTGCCAAAGAGGAAAAACAGAATACTCAAAATAATTTACTTAATTATATTTTTAATAATACTGAAAAAAAGGTATACCTTACCTTTGATGATGGACATTTTATTGCAAACCATGGTTATAATCATAATAACAAGCTATTATATAAAAATGATGAAAGCTTTTTAAATGAAATTTTAGATACAGATAAAGAAATTGCAAAAGCAGTTGGTGTAGATAATTATACTTCACATATTTTTCGCTTTCCAAATGGATTTTGTGCTCCACTTTATAAATCTCAAAAGAAGATGTAAACAATACTTATGATGTTTTAAAAGAATCTATTGATTACCTAAAATCACAAGATTATGAATTTGGAAATTTTTATGATTTTGTTTCTAAAGAAGATTTAATGGGGTTAAATAAATAACCCCATTTAGTTTTTTATTTATTTTACACTGGCTGTTTCTTCTATTACAGTTTTTCCAGCCTGTTCCTCTATTTGTTTTCTTTCTTTTCTTTTAAAATTGATACTTAAAGCAAGATTTAATAATATTCCAAATACTGCTGCACCTGCTACACAAGGTACATTTAATCCAAAGAAAGGTATATTTCCGCCAAATGCATATTGCCCGCCAACTCCAATAATCATTATTGTTGCAATTACTGCTATATTCTTTGAGCTAAACATATCAACTTTCTTATCTATCATTATTGCCATACCTTGTGCTGCTATTGCTCCAAAAAGGAATATCTCAAGTCCACCAATAACTGCGGTTGGTAAAGAGTATATTATATTTATAAGAGGAGTAAAACATGCTACTACCATTGCTATAATTGCTGCTCCAATTAAAACTGAAGTTGAGAAAACCTTTGTAATTGCCATTGCACTTATATTTTCTCCATAATTTGTGCCTGCTGGACCTCCAACAAAAGCTGAAACCATGTCTCCTATTCCATCTCCAATTAGGTTTAATCCTAATTTATCTGCTAAATTATATCTCTTAGAAGATTTTTTCTTTTTTGCTAAATCATTTATATAAATATCTAATTGATAGATATGTGCTGTAGACTCTGGTATTGTTGCTATAGCAATAGGCATAATTGCCGCTACTGCAAGCCATGAAGGTTTTGGCAATGTAAATATTGGAAGTGCAAATATTCCAGATGATGCAGTTTCTGGAAGTACTCTAAACAAATCTATTCCAGTAGTTAGTTTAATAATTAATGCAACTACACAACCTAATATCGGTCCAAACAATATTGGAAGTTGCCCCCACACACCTTTTAAATATACTGAGAAAAATATTGTTGAAAGAAGTGTAACTAGTGATACAACCCATGCCAAATTTGTTGCAAGAGTAATTTGGCTATCTAATACAGCACCTGCACTTGCAAGAGAACAAGCATCTGTTAAAGCATTACCTGCTAAGGTTAAACCTATTATAATTGCAACTGGACCCGTAATTGTTGCTGGAAGTACTTTTTCAATGGCATTTCTTCCAAATTTTTTTACTATAAATCCTGCTATAATTGATACAAAGCCAGACATTATTATTCCAAATTGTGCTACTGCAATTTTCTCATTAAGTGTACTATTAGCTAAACTTTCAGATGCCATAAGGCTTCCTATGGCTGTTACATAAGAAAAACTTGAGCCATAATATAATGGAATTTCTCTTTTGGTAATTAATATAAAGCATATTGTTGCAAGTCCACTCGCAAATATTGTTGTTGATATGTGGAACCCTGTAATTAAAGCAACTGCAACTGTTGCTGGAAACATTACTATAACTTGCTGTATTGCATATAATAGCAATTTCCAAAACTGTGGTCTTTCATCTGGTAAATAACCTATTGTTTCTTTTTTTTCTTTTCTTTTTTTCATAAAAAGACTCCCCCTTTTTTCTTATTTCGTTGGCTTAAATACTCATTTTTGCCCAACAAAAAAACACTAATGAAATTAGTGTTTTAAAAATTATTTGATTGTGAATAAAAATAAGAAATAAATGAATATTTGTTATTCATCTTGGCAAGATTTTTAAATTTTCTAAATCTCTTTCTTATCATTTTTTTCACCCTGCGGAATATAATACCATATTTTATTTTATAATGCAATACTAAATTTAAAAATTTTTAATATTTTTTTCAAAATCTGGCACATACTCCTCTTCATGCTCTCCTAGTTCTTGTATATATCCATTATCTAAATTTAATGAATATAAGAAATTCTCAATTTCTTCATATTCTTCTTTTGTAAGTTTTCTATTAAGCTCTGGGAAATCTTTTGCTCTGTGGGTTGGAAAATATTGTGCCATCACACTTACAAAAACCTTGTTATCTATATTATCATTTATCCATTTTAATACATCCTTTGAATTTTGTAAGTTATTTGGTAGTACTAAATGTCTAATTATTACGCCCTTTTTCATTATTCCATTTTCATCTAAAACAGGTGCCCCTACTTGATTATACATCTCTTTTATTGCTTCTGTTGCATTTTCAAAATAGTTTTTAATTCCAGAGTATTTAAAAGCTAAATCATTATCATAATATTTTAAATCTGGCAAATATATATCAATATATCCATTTAACTTTTTTATTGTTTCTACATTTTCATATCCATTGGTATTATACACTATTGGAATATTAAGACCTTTTTTTCTTGCAATTTTAATAGCTTCAATTATATGATATATGTACATTGTTGGGGTAACTAAATTAATGTTTTCCACTTTTTTATTTTGCTGCTCAATAAAAATATCTGCAAGCTCCTCTATGCTTATTTCTCTTCCAAGCCCTTGTTGACTAATCTTATAGTTCTGGCAGAACACACACTTTAAATTACAATTTGAAAAAAATACTGTGCCTGAGCCGTTTGTTCCACTTATACATGGCTCTTCAAAGTTGTGAACAGATGCAAGAGCTATTTTTACCTTATCAGTTGCTTTGCATCTTCCAACTTTTCCTTCTAATCTATTTACTTTACAATTATGTGGGCATATTTCACATTTTTCTATACTACTCATTTTTTGTTCCTTTATATTATTTCTTTTTTCTAACTGAATATCCGGAAAGTTCCAACCTGTTTTCCCATTTCAAAATACTTGCCATTTGCATAAGCTATTAAATTACATTTTGTTATATCAAAACTTCCGTTTTTATCTATATACTTTTCATCTGCATCTATTGATAAAACATCTGCTATGAACATATCATGTGAACCCAAATGTCTAACTTCTTTTACCTTACATTCAATAGTTACAGGGCTTTCCTCTATACCTGGACATTTTATGTGATTTAATTTTTGCTTTGTTAACTTCATTTCTTTGAACTTATCAACATTTTTACCTGATTTTACTCCGCACCAGTCTGTTGCAAAAGCTAAGGATGAATTTGTTAAATTAATTGCAAATTCTCCTGTTTTTTCTATTATATCATGCGAATATCTTTCAGGTCTAACTGAAATATATACTTGTGCAGGATTGGTATTTAAAATACCAGTCCATGCAACAGTTATAATATTAGAATTATCCATATCGCCTAAACTTACCATTACAGCAGGAATTGGATATATAAATGTTCCCGCTTTCCATTCAACCTTTCCCATAAAACTCTCCCTTTATTTTACTATTACAAGCTCATTATCTTTGCAATCTATTGTTACTTTTTCTTTTGGTAAAATAGCTTGTTTTATAATTTCTCTTGCAATTAATGTTTCAACTTTCTTTTGTACAAAACGTTTTAATGGTCTTGCACCATAAACTGCGTCATATCCGTTTGTTATTAAGTAGTCTTTTGCACTATTTGTTAATTCTACAGATATTTCTTGCTCAGCTAATCTTTTATTTAAGTCTGCAATAAGTAGGTCTAGTATTTTTCCAATTTCGTTTTGTGTTAATGGTTTGTAGAATACTATTTCATCTAATCTGTTTAAGAACTCTGGTCTGAAGCTTTGTTTTAATAGTTTTTCAACTTTATCTTTAGCTTCTTCTGTAAGCTCGCCTTTATCATTTATTCCTTCTAGAATATATTCTGAGCCTAAGTTTGATGTTAATATAATTATTGTGTTTTTGAAGTCTACTGTTCTTCCTTGTGAATCTGTAATTCTACCATCATCTAGCACTTGTAATAATACATTAAATACATCTGGATGTGCTTTTTCAATTTCGTCAAATAGTATTACTGAATATGGTTTTCTACGAACTGCTTCTGTTAATTGTCCACCTTCTTCGTATCCAACATATCCTGGAGGTGCACCAATTAATCTAGATACTGAGAATTTTTCCATATATTCAGACATATCAATTCTTATAATATTGTGTTCATCATCAAATAGGCTTTCTGCTAAGGCTTTTGCAAGCTCAGTTTTACCAACACCTGTTGGACCTAAGAACATGAATGAACCTATTGGTCTACGACTATCTTGTATGCCTGCTCTTGAACGAATAATTGCATCTGTAACTTTGTCTACTGCTTCATCTTGACCAATTACTCTTTTATGCAAAATTGAGCCTAAATTTAATATTTTTTCTCTTTCACTTTCCATTAATTTTGTAACAGGAATACCTGTCCACTTTGCAATGATTTTTGTTATTTCTTCATCTGTAACTTTTGTTCTAAGTAAACTGCTTTCTTTTGATTTTGCAGCTATTTCTTCCTCTTTTTTAAGTTCTTTTTGTAACTCTGGTAATTTACCATATTTTAACTCAGCAGCTTTATTTAGTTCGTAATTTCTTTCAGCCTTTTCAATTTCTCCATTTACTCTTTCAATATCTTCACGAAGTTTTTGTACTTTAGAAATTGCATCTTTTTCGTTCTCCCATTTAGCTTTCATTTCATTGAATTTTGTTTGCATTTCTGCAATTTCTTTTTGTATTACCTCTAAACGTTTTTGAGATTGTTCATCTTTTTCTTTCTTTAAAGCTTCTGCTTCAATTTGATGTTGCATTATTTTATGTGATATTTCATCTAATTCTGTAGGCATTGATTCCATTTCTGTTTTAATCATACTACAAGCTTCATCAATTAGGTCTATTGCTTTATCAGGTAAAAATCTATCAGTGATGTATCTGTGTGATAATGTTGCTGCTGCAATTATGGCATTATCGCTAATTTCTACACCATGGTAAACTTCATATCTTTCCTTTAAACCTCTTAGGATAGATATTGTATCTTCAACAGTTGGTTCATCAACTAATACGTGTTGAAAACGTCTTTCTAGTGCAGGATCTTTTTCTATATATTGTCTGTATTCATTTAATGTAGTTGCACCTATACAATGTAATTCGCCTCTTGCTAGCATTGGTTTTAAAAGGTTGCCTGCATCCATTGCACCATCTGTTTTTCCGGCTCCTACAATTGTGTGAAGTTCATCTATAAATAGAATAATTTTTCCTTCACTCTTTTTAACTTCTTGCAAAACTGCTTTTAGTCTTTCCTCAAATTCTCCTCTATATTTTGCACCTGCAACTAATGCACCCATATCTAGTGAGAAAATTGTACAGTCTTTTAAGTTTTCTGGAACATCTCCTCTTACTATTCTTAATGCTAAACCTTCTGCTATAGCTGTTTTACCAACACCTGGTTCACCAATTAAACATGGGTTGTTTTTAGTTTTTCTTGATAGAATTCTTATTACATTTCTTATTTCATCATCTCTACCGATTACTGGGTCAAGTTTTTGTTTTCTTGCCATTTCAGTTAAATCTGTACCATATTTTTTTAGAACATCATATGTTCCTTCTGGATTATCTGTAGTCACTCTTGTATTCCCCCTTACTTCAGATAGAACCTTTAAAAAGCTATTTTTGTTTATATTAAAAGTTCTAAATAATTCTTTTAATTTTGAATTTGCTTTATCAATTAAACCTATCATAATGTGTTCAACAGATACATATTCATCCTGCATTTTTTCAGCTGTATTTTGTGCATCTGTTAATGCCTCATCAGTGTCTCTTGATATATACACCTGGTCCATCTGTCTTGCACTTGAGTGCATACTTGGTTTATTATCTATTTCTCTTTTAATTGCATTTTCAAATTCATCACTTACATTCATTTTCTTTAGTAATTCTTTAATTAAGCTATTTTCTACTATAAGCAACGCATATAGTAAATGTTCTTGATCTATTTGACTGTTTTCATGCTCTATTGCTAAACTTTGAGCCTTTTGTATTGCCTCTATTGATTTTTGAGTAAATTTTTGAATATCCATATACATTCCTCCTATTTCAAAAATTATTAGCAGTCTATTAATGAGACTGCTAATATTGTATCTCTTTTTTTCAATTTTGTCAATAGGTTTTATTGAAAATTTAGCTTAATTATGTTTATTTGCTACAAATGTTGCTAAATTTGCATAAAAAAAGCATTTCTAATATTTCTATTAGAAATGCTTTAATTTTGTTAGCAGTGCTTATTATTTTTTTGTTTTCTGCAAATTATTAGAATTATTGTTAAAATTAAAAGTAATGCAAGAACTATTGCTAAAACAATTACAGCAGCTAAAGCTCCTAGTATTGTTGATGCAAGGGCTGCACCAATTATTGCGCCAATTACAAGTGCAAAGAAAGCTAATATTATTATTGCAACAATTCCTAAGCAGTTAGTTTTCTTTTCTCTTTTCTTTGGTTCACAACAATAATTATATTCTTGTGGTTCCATATATATCATCTCCATATAGCTCTTACAAGAGCTATACTATATTATATGAGTGGTTAATTTTTTTTGTTAAAAAATGTATGATGTATATATAATTTTAGATAAGATGTAAAAAAATTCATAAATAGGTAGAAAAAAATAGCAATTTATTAATTGCTACTTTTTTTCTTGTGGCTCGTTTGACGCTTCCGTGTGCGAAAAATATGAGCCTGTATTTATAATCGTATTTTATATTTGATTCTATGGTTTTTAATATAACGTAATGTTTTTGTATTTATAAGAAATCTTTTAACATTTATTATGAATTTTTTTCTTTATCGAATATATTATTTAATATTTGCAAAATAATTGGAATTACAATTGATGTAACTAATACTGAATAAAAATCTAAATTATAATTTTGACCATATTGTATTAATGCCAAATAATATGTTCTCAACAATCCAAATATTATTGAAATATTGAAAGTTTCAATTATTATTATTCTCATATCATATTTATTCGTAAGTTTGCTGAATAAGTTGTAGATAAATTCAAATATGAATTTAGGTAAATAATATATATACATTGTTACTATTGAATATATACAATCTTTTAAAAGTATAAAAATATCTATTATATACCAAAGAATAAACCTTATTCCGAGATTTCTTTTTACAATTATCATATGTATAATCTAAAAACTCAAATACTTTTAAATTTTTATTTTTACTCTTAATAATATTTTTTCTATATAAGAATTTCTTCATTTCCTTAACAAAAATAAAAAAATATATAAAGGTAAAAAAAGAATAAGTAAAATTCTTTAAAACATTTATTAATAAATACCAATTAACATTATTAACATTAATATTTAAAATATCAGTATCTTTGGTCAAATTATATAATTGAATTATTGATAATGGTAACAACAATATTACTTGAATATCAAATTGCTTCAATTTTTCTTCATCTTTATACATTAAAATTTCAAATAATTTAATTAAATATATTGTGAATGGTAAAATATATAATAATGTTGAAAAAATCCAACTTGCATATTTAACTTTAATCACTATTATAATAAATACTATCAGTAACAATAGTAAAATAATAATATTAGATATTATCTCCCATTTTCTTTGATTTTTATTATTTATATTTTTTTCTTCTTTTACACCATAATTTGAAGATATAAGTGATGAATCTATTACATAAAAAATAGCAATATATAATGAAAATATATGAAAGTAACTCATAATTAATATTCCTTATAAACTTTAATAATTTGTTATCAATACTTCTTTTGTAATTTGATTTTTATCTTTCAAATGATAATTCGAATTGCTATAGTTATAATTTAAATTATGTATGTTATATTGATTCTCTATAGCCCAATCAATTAATATTTCATTTTTTAGTCCTTTATGTTCAGTAACATTTGAAAGTGCAAATTTTACTCCGTGTTTATTTACTTCATTTAAATATTCTAAAAGTTCTTTTTCTTTGCTTTCATTCCAACCATCATTTTCATTATAACTTGCATCTCCTAAATAATATGGTGGATCAAAATAGCAAAAGTCATTAATAGTTAAGGAATTAAGTTCAAACTTTTTATAATCTGTATTTACAAAAGAAATATTCTTTACAACAAGTTTTCTACAAAATTCTAATAAGTTCTTTCTAATAGAACTATTAAAATCTCTCTTTCCAACAGGCATATTGTATTCGCCATTACTATTAAATCTAATTTGATGATTAAATGCATAAATTATTAATGCTAAAAACATAAAATCTCTTTCGGTAGAGTCTTTTATGCTGTTATAATCTTTTCTCAATTTTAAATAATATTGTTTATTATATTTTCCTAATCCAGAAGAACTATCTTCTCCATAAAACTCATAACCATTTTTATATGTATTACTTAAATTATATTTTTCTATAATAGAATCTAATTTATTTACAATTTCCATATAATCGTAATTTTTAAATAACTCTAATATTCTAATTAAGTTAGTTTCTTTGTCTATTGCAATTATTTTTTTTGCATTACTATTAACAGCAACATTTGCTCCGCCACAAAAAAAATCAACAAATGTATCAATTTCTTTTGGAAATATACTATCTAACTGAGGTAATAGCTTAAATTTTCCACCTGTATAATTTAAAGGAGATTTTGCAAAACTGTTATTGTCTTTTAATTGAATTTGATTTTCTCCACAAACTTCTGCTGTTTCGCATAAGAATAATCTTTCCTTATGGTCAACTGATACACTTTTTCCTGTTGTAAAATTATTAAATGCTTGTTCAAATACTTGAACTTTGCCTTTCTTTTCTAATATTTGTTTAATTTGTAAATCTGATATTTTTGCATTGCTACGACTATTAGATTTATCTCCTGTGTTATTATACGAAACTAATATATATTTGCAATTACAATTTCTTATTAATTCGTCGAATGTTTCAACTGCTTTATTAGTACAATATCTACTTTTCAAATTTGTTCTATCCATTTTTTTTGCTACACCATAAACTTTAGGTTTATTCCATACAGCGACATTTTCTAATAAATGATATGCATCACAGTATTGTCTTGAATTATATGGTGGATCTATATATACTAAGTCAGCTTTTACAGTTTTAATAAATTCATTTGCATCTAAATTACTTATATGTGATTTTTTTTCACCTTTTTCAGAAACATCAAGCATATACATAAAAAACTTATCTTCTATATTTTTTATTTTTCGGTATGCATCATAATGTCCTACAGTATTCGCAACTCTATCCATTGAATATATAAGACTTGCAATCAATATGCATTTTTCCCTCTCATTGATTTCTTGCTTTTTGAATTTATCTTCAATATTGTCTCTAATATATCCAATTTTCTTGCAATCTTTACTACTGAAATATGTATCACTAAAATTTTCTGAAAAATAGTTTTCTTCATTTATTTCAATATCATTATAATTATTAATTATTTTTTCAAGCTTTTTTATATCAGCCTTTGTAGGCTCATAAAATGCTTTATAACTATAACAATTGGATTTTAAATAATCATTAAAGTAGACCTCTTTACCATTCTTTAAAAATAAACTACCTACAACACCCGTTCCAGCAAATACATCTATCACTGATTTAACATCTTTACAATGCTCATTTACAGTATCTTCTATAAAATTTAATAGCTTATACTTACTACCTAAAAATCTTCTATTATTTATCTCTAGTTTTCTCATTATATATCATTTCCTTTCAAGGCATCTAATGCACACTGAAATTATAACAATAAAAAAAGAGTTTTTCAACTCTTTTTCTATAAATTATTAACTTTATTTTTTATTAGTTTTTCATACCACTCTAAATCGTTGATTTCTGTATCTTTATAAGCAGTTTCAAATATTCCATACAACTTTGAGTATTGTACTTTTACATTAATTAATTTTATTATATCTTGAATAGAAAGGGAAATTATCTTTAATCCAGTCTTTACAGAGTTTTTGCTTCTAAATTGATAATTCTTTCTAGATCTAAAATCACTTAGAACTTCTTCTTGTAATATATTTGCTACAAAAACTGCATATGTATCATCATTATCATTTTCTTGAATTTCTCTCATTAAATGTCTAGATACAGGTTCCATTTCATTTTTCCTTTGAGATGTTGATTCCGTTAATGTTGCTTCCAATAAAACTTTATGCTCTGGATATTCCTCGTTTCTATTATATTCATACACAATATCAGCAGTTCCTCCTGCAGCATGAGTCTTTGGTAATAAATTTGCATCCAAACTTAGTTTCATATATTCTAAAATATTACCGCTTCTATTACTAAATCTATACCATGTTATTCCTAAAATATATTCAAAAATTGTTGGTATATCTGAATTCCAATCAGCATATTCGTTAATTGCATTTCTATCATTTCTTTCAATATCATTAAACAACTTAATAAGTTGATTTTCGCTAAATTTAGTATCAATTAATTCATTGAATCTTCTTAGTTTCTCATCTTCAATAAATGTCTTAATACTATCTTTACTTACAACTTTGTCTGGATAATCAGCTTGAATTTGTATTATAACATCATCAACATTTATATCAAGGCAATTATATATCTTATTGAATTCTATATCTTCTAAAATAAAATTATTATATTCTTCTTTACTTAAAATTGGTGTATTTACTATTTCTTTTGATATATTTAAAAAGAAATATTTGGGAAATACATCTAATTCTATTTTATCATCATCAAAGATTACAATATCAGATAAAGAAATATATCTTTTATTTAAATCAGCATAATCTTCTAATGTAGCTTTCCATTTTGCAGTATGCATTACTTTAAAAAATTCTATAGCATATTCCTTCTTATCCTTAAAATTAAATAAAGGTATTTCTCTAATTTCTTCTAAATATTCTTCTGTTAGCATTTTTGGAGAATATTTAAGATACTTTTTCCAATATTTAGCAACCTTTGAATTTTTCTTTGTTTGCTCTTTTACAAATGCTATTATAGTATCTAATGCTTGCTCATCAAATTCTCTTTGTGATATTTCAAAATTTATACATTGGTTCTATATACTTTGTTCCTTTTCTTCCCATATCTATAACAGAAAATTCTTCAATATTATTTATTCCATTTTCCTTTATGAATTTTATAGCAGATTTATAGTTTAACATATTCCACATTTTTCTTTGAATAATTTCTTCTATTGTTTTTTTACTATCTCTAAGCATTTTTATATTTTCTAGCATTAATTCTGTATATTCTTGATTAGTGGCTAAAGGTAAAATATAAGTAAATTCATCTTTTGATAAATATTTTAATTCAGCTAAAAAATACAACAATACTGCAAATGGTTTTACATTAATTCCATTATCAGTAATTTGAAGTTTTAGTAATTGTTTTAAATATATATAACTATCCTTATTTATGTTGAATATATTATCTCCCTTGAAATTATCTTGTTCTACAATATCAACAATTTTTTGTCCAATTTTAGATATACGCCTATTATCATCAATTACACCTATTTGTACTATTCCAGACGTTTTTTGTCTAGCATCTTTAGCTTTATTATTGGCTTCTCCTGTAATAAATCCCTTTTCTATCATCTTATTATAATATTCTTCTTGAATAACATCATTTCCATTCCAATTTATTTCTGGATTTTCATCCCATAGTTCTTTTAATATTTGAAGTTGTCTTTCAATTTTAAAATTTAAGTCTTTTACTCTAAAGCTAGTAGTGCCTAAACTCCAACAATAACTTTGAAATTTAATATTTTCTAGCATGAAGCTATCACTCCTTATATTTAGTGTTTTACATCTATTATTATATCAAAATACTGTCTAATTTACAATAATATTACAATTTTCCTTAATATTTAACGAAAAAATAAAAAAGAAGTAATTAGAAAATTACTTCTTTGTGGCTCGACCTTAGTTGGACTTGAACCAACGACACCCATCTCAAAACTAGCCATTTCAGTCTTTGCTTTCGCAAAGCTCTGAAATGCCAGTTTTAGCGTCTTTAATGTTTTTGCTTTTGCTTCCACTGGAAGCGCAAAAACCTTAAAGCAGTTAACATCCTCGCTTCCTCGGCTGTAACACCGATAGGTTGCAAAAAAAGTAGCAATTTATTAATTACTACTTTTTTTCTTGTGGCTCCCCGTGTTGGACTTGAACCAACGACACCCATCTCAAAACTAGCCATTTCAGTCTTTGCTTTCGCAAAGCTCTGAAATGCCAGTTTTAGCGTCTTTAATGTTTTTGCTTTTGCTTCCACTGGAAGCGCAAAAACCTTAAAGCAGTTAACATCCTCGCTTCCTCGGCTGTAACACCGATAGGTTGCAAAAAAAGTAGCAATTTATTAATTACTACTTTTTTTCTTGTGGCTCCCCGTGTTGGACTTGAACCAACGACCTATCGGTTAACAGCCGAGCGCTCTACCAACTGAGCTAACGGGGAATATTTAAGTTTGGCAACGACCTATCTTTCCAGCAAGGTAACTCGCAAGTATTTTCAGCATGAACGTGCTTAACTTCTGTGTTCGGTATGGGAACAGGTGTATCCACGTCATTATCATCACCATGTTTGATATTATATACTATATTTTTTAAAAAATCAATAGTTTTTATACAAGTTTTTTTGAATTTTTTATTTCAATTCCCTCAAAGTGCTTAAATATTCTTGATTTTAGTGGTAAAAGATGATATAATTTTGTTGTTATATGTATTAATTTCTAGAGCCAGCCTAGAAACATACTCGTAATTCTTAACTAAGAAAGGAGTACTTTTAATGTTATTAGCCATTCTTAGCATACTTCAGTACATTTCTCTTATTCTTGCCACTATTCTTGGTATCGTTGTTTTTATATTTGGAATAGTAGTAGCCAAAAAAATTCATAATAAAGATTTTTAAAAACTCTTATAATTCTTAACAAAGGAAGGAAACCTTTTAATGCTAACAATTGTCATAGGGTTTGTGCTCACAGTCCTTTGCGTTTTTATTGCAGCGCAAATGAATTCTGAAGGAGCTGAAAAATTCTTTATAGGAATAGGAGTTTGCATTTCCCTTCTCGCAATTGTAGTTGGTTTTTTGACATCACTTAGTGGCTACAAAGACTGGGAACTTGTACAAGAAACTGAATTAGTATCATTATCTAATGGTACAGCTTCTGGTGGAACTGGTTTTATCTATGTTTCTCTTTCAGCTGATAGCACTTATACCTATAGATATGAGGTTGATTCAGAATTTGGTACTGAAACATCCAAAGAATACGAAACAAGAACCTTGACTAGTGGAAATGTTCAAGAAGTTGAAGACCCAAATTGTAAAGTTCCTGTTATACGGGAATATTACAGGAAAGGCAAATCATCAATATGGACATTTGCTTTATGTACTGGTCAATGTAAATACGTATTCTACGTTCCCGAGGGAACAATTTCAAAAGACGTAACATTAAAATAATTTTCCAAGCAAAGCTGGCAAAAGGAGCGAACGTAGTGTTTGCTCCTTTTTTAGTTTTATCATTATATGTCAATTTGATTTTATTGTCTAAATGTGCTATAATTATATTAGTTCACAAGTACGTGACACATACCAAAGCCAGCTTATACCATTCTAAAATCATTAATGAAAAGGAGAAGTAATTATGAGCTTAAAAGCGGTTTTCATTCTCATTGTTGGTATACTTGGCACTATTGGAGGAATTGTGCTTTTTATTGGCAGGGTACTCGACCCGTATGCATGGAATAATTCGGAGGAGTGTCATCCAATACTTGACATTTTTGCATCTATTTTTTTCATTGTAGCTGGAATATTCTTTGTTATTGCATCATTCAAAATTTAAAAATTCCATTAGTATCTAAGCTGGCCAAAGGAGCGAACGTAATGTTTGCTCCTTTTATTTTATTTTTGAGTAATGCCTACTTTTCTGCTAGCATATATCCTACGCCTCTTATTGTTTTTATATATTTATCATATCCATATTTTTTTAAAGATTTGCGTAGCTCGCTTGTATATACTTCTACTACATTTGTTGTTGTGAATGAATTAAAGCTCCATATTTTATCAAATATCTGTTCCTTGGTTAAAATTTTATTTTTTGATGTAACTAAATATTCTAATATATCAAATTGCTTTCCTTGTAAGTTTATTTCTTCTCCTTTTATTGTAATGTTACGTTTTTGTAGGTTTATTTTTAGGTCTTTAAACTCTAGTAGTTCATCTTGATAATCACCTTTTGTTCTTCTTATTATTGCATGTAATCTTGCTATTAGCTCTTCTACTTCAAATGGTTTAACTAAATAATCATCTGCTCCATATCTAAAGCCTTTTAGTTTATCTGATATGGAGTCCTTGGCAGTTAAAATAAGAACTGGTGTGTATATTTTATTATCTCTTAATTTAAGTAATACATCATATCCAGACATTTCTGGTAACATTAAATCTAGTATTATTGCATCATATATGTTTTCTTTTGCATATGTGTAGCCTTCATATCCATCAAATGCTTGCTCTGTTTGGAATTCTTTACAAATACATTGTGCAATAGTATCTGATAAAACTTTTTCATCTTCTATTATTAAAATCTTCATAACAATTCGTCCCCTTTGTGTTTAAGATTTTATAACTTTAGTATTAAAATATAATTAAAAATGTTCTTCTATTTCAAAGAACACTTTTTAATCAAGCACATCTATAAGCCGGGTTCTGTCGTGGACAGTCATTTATCTCGAACATATATTACTATATGTCTCAAGCCACCATTTCAGAAGATGGCGAGCAGCCTTAGCCTTCTTTTTAGGTGTTGCTCCAGATGGGGTTTACATTGACCTAAGCATGTCACCATGCTAGCGGTGAGCTCTTACCTCGCCTTTTCACCATTGCTCTAGTACCTAAGTACTAGGGCTGTTATTTTCTGTTGCACTTTCCTTAAGGTTTCCCTCACTGGACGTTATCCAGCATCATTGCTCTATGGAGCCCGGACTTTCCTCATGTAGATCCTTGCGAATTTTACACGCGACTGTCTAATATGCTCTTTTTCTATTTTAACCTTTTTTATATAAAATGTCAAGGTTAGAATTACAATAACCCCAGAGTTTTTAAAACTCTGGGGGTTAATTTACCTTAAGAAACTGTTTCAGTTGATGTTGTTTCATAAACTTTTGTACAATATTCATCATATTGTTTTTTAAGTTGTTCATCATATATTTCTAGGTTATTTTCTTTTCTTAATTCAACAAATGCTTTATATAATAAGTTGCTATCTGCTGTTATCATGTCTGTAGATAGTGTTTCAATTATTGTTCCTCTTAAATCTTCAAATGTTGATGTTGCTAATTTATGAACTATATGGTAACCATAACTTGTTTTAATTGGAGTTTTACTGTATTCACCATCTTTTAATGATACTAATTCATCAATATAATTCTGCTCAAGTGAAGCTGTCTTTCCTTGATATCCTAATTCTTCGTGTGTTATTTGGTCTTTATATTCTTCTACTACTTCAGCAAATGTTTTTCCTTCATTTAGTTTTGTGATTATTTCATTTGCTAATGCCAATGCTTGCTCATCTGTAACAGCGTCTGATATTTTTACTAGAATATGCTCAGAATCATATGTTTCTATTGCATCTTTGTTTTCATCATAATATTTTTGAACTGCACCTGGTTCAAGCTTTTTCTCTAAGTAATCATATAAATACTTATTAGATTTTACACTTGATTTTACATCATCTAAGAATTCATCATAATTAGAAAATCCATTTTTTTCATAAAATTCTTGTTCTGTTAAACCTGCTTGTGTATAATATTTTATATAGTAATCAGCTTGTTTTTTAGCTTCTTTTTCTTCTTTTTCTGTTAAAGTATATTTTTCATTTAATATTGCTTTATCAACTTGGTCTATTAATGCACTTAAACCATAATTAGGTTTTATTGTTTCATATACTTTTTCAGTTAATATAGATTTTCCTGCAACACTTGCTATTGCATCTTTTCCATACCTTAAGTTAGCCATTCCTCTTGTTCTTGCTATTAAGCATACTACACATGTTAGGATAATTCCTACCACTAATCCTATAACTGCTGAAATTATAGTTTCTTTTGTTATAAACTTTTTACTGTTTTTTTCTTTTTCTCCCATAATAAAATTCCTTTCTGTTTGTTATATTTTAATAAATTATATATTAAAATATATTAAATTAATATTAAAAACAACTAAATTTTATATTCTATAAATTGATTATTTTTTAAACTGTTTTTTACATCCAAAATTCTTTGGTTTGAGGAACCTCTAAATTTAAGTGTTGGATCTTTTTTAGCTTGTACAAATTGACCATCAACTAATACATCTATATCCTTTAAACATTCATTTGTGTCTGCATCATTTCTTGCAAGTAATTGATCTAAAGTATAGCCAGAATAACACCATACATTAAAGTTTGGTCTAATTTCTTTAACGTCTTTAATGAATTTATGAACCGTGTTTATATTTTCCTTGCAAAGTGGTTCTCCTCCACTTATTGTAATTCCCTTTAGAATTGAGTTTTCTTTTATTCTATCTAATAAGTCTTGCTCATTAAATTCTTCTCCATAACCAAAGTCTTGTGCTTCTTTGTTATGGCAACCTGGACAGTGATGTGGGCAACCACTTACAAAAAGTACTGCTCTCCATCCTTCGCCGTTTGAAATACTTTCGTCATAAAAACCTGCCATTTTCATTTTATATCATTCCCCTCTTGTCTTGGTTTAAGGGCTGGTTTAAACCTGCCCTTAAAGGATTTATTTATTGCTTGTAGCATGTGTTACTCTATCATGTAATTCAGCTAATTTTCCCTTATTCCAACGTGATGTTGTTCCAACTAGGTAACCTGTAATTCTTTGTATTGTATCTATGTTTTCGCTATGGCATACTGGGCATTCTTTTAAGTTCGCATCAGCATTTTCAAATCCACAGTCTAAACATCTTGATCTTGTGTGGTTTATTGAACCATAACCCATATTATATTTATCCATTAAATCTACAACAGCTTCAACTGTATCTGGGTTGTGTGTTGCATCTCCATCAAGCTCTATGTAGAATATGTGACCTGCACTTGTTAGTTCGTGATATGGTGCTTCTATTTTTGCTTTATGTTCTGCTGTACATTTGTACCATACTGGAACATGGTTGCTGTTTGTGTAGTAATCTCTATCTGTTACACCTATTATTGTACCAAATTCTTTTCTATCCATTTTTGTAAATCTTCCTGATAAACCTTCAGCTGGTGTTGCAAGTAATGAATAGTTTAAATCATATCTTTCAGAATATCTATCACAAGCTTCTTTCATTTGAGTTATAATTTCAATTCCTAGTTTTTGAGATTTTTCAGATTCTGCATGATGTTTTCCTGTAAGTGCTGTTAAACATTCTGCTAATCCTATAAATCCTATACTTAATGTACCATGTTTTAAAACATCTTCAACTTTATCTTCTGGATGAAGTTTTTCACTATCTTGCCATAAACCAGACATTAATAGTGGGAATTGTTTTGCAACAGCTGTACATTGGAATTTATATCTATCATATAGTTGTCTTGCAGCTATATCTGTATACATTTCTAGTTTGTTTAAGAATATCTTTTTAACTTCTTTGTTGTATTTTTCTGTCATATATTGTTCGCTATCTTTTCCAAGTTCAAAGTTCATTCTTAAGTTTGCTTGAGCTTCTTTTGCAGATTCTATAGCTATTTTTACTAGGTTAACTGTTGTGAAAGATAAGTTTCCTCTTCCTATTGAAGTTTTTTCACCATGTCTGTTTGCAAAAACTCTTGTTCTGCAACCCATTGTAGCAACTTCATAATAATATCTATTAGGATCATCTGCTTTCCATTTTTCGTGTTGGTTAAATGTTGCGTCTAGGTTTAAAAAGTTAGGGAAGAATCTCTTTGCTGTTACTCTACATGCTAGTTTATATAAATCATAATTTTTATCTTCTGGTAAATAATTTATTCCCCTTTTCTTTTTCCAAATTTGAATTGGGAATATTGGAGTTTCACCATTGCCAACGCCCTCCTCTGTTGAAAGAAGCATTTCCCTTATTATACATCTTCCCTCTGGAGAATCATCTGTACCATAGTTAATTGAACTAAATACTACTTGGTTTCCACCTCTTGAATGTATTGTGTTCATGTTATGAATAAATGCTTCCATTGATTGATGTACTCTATCTACTGTGTTGTTAATAGCTAATTGTTTGTATTTTTCTTCGCCTTTTAAATTTTTTGTTTCAGCTTTTATGTAGTCTTCAATTTTTGCATCATATATTTTAGATAAATCTTGATCAATAACTTTTTCAAGTTTCTTTACCTCTTCTTTATATGTTAATCTAACATATGGTGCTAGGTAATAATCAAATGCTGGAATTGCTTGTCCACCATGCATTTCGTTTTGAACAGTTTCTAGTGATATACAACCAATTATGCTTGCTGTTTCAATTCTTTTTGCTGGTCTTGAGCTACCATGACCTGCTCTAAAACCATTTTTTAATATCTTATCTAATGGGTGTTGTATACAAGTTAAGCTCTTTGTTGGGTAATAGTCTTTATCATGTATATGGATATATCCATCTTTTACAGCTTTTCTTGCTTCATTTGATAGTAGAAAATCATCAACAAATGGTTTTGTTGTTTCGCTTGCAAATTTCATCATCATACCTGCTGGTGTATCTGCATTCATATTTGCATTTTCACGTGTTATGTCATTAGATTTTGTCTCTATAATTTCAAGAAACATATCTTTTGATTTTGATTTTCTTGCTATATCTCTGTTATATCTATATGTGATATATACTTGAGCCACTTCTTTTCTTGAAGAACCCATTAATTTCTTCTCAACTAAATCTTGAATTTCGTAAACTGATACTTGTACTTTGTCCTTTATTTGGTTACGTACACTATCTGCTATTTTTGTAGCTAAATCAATGTCTACTCCTCCTGGTGTATTTGACATTGCTAAAGTAATTGCCTTGATGACTCTTCCTTCATCAAATTCTGATATTCTTCCATCTCTTTTAATAACTTGCATTATACATCTCTCCCTTTATTTGTTTTTTTATCTTTATAATTTCATTTGTTACATATTTTTTTGAAACTTTTGTGCTTAAATTTGACCTATTAAAATTGCTTTGGGAAATTGTAGAAATCTATGTGTTGCTACAATTAAGAGGTTTTGATAGGTTTGAACAAAAAATCTTTAGTGCAAACTTTAATGTCTTAACTTAAATTGTATTCCTATTTTATATTAATAATAATCTGTTGTCAATATAAAATAGGAATTTGTAATATTACATTTATGTTACAAAAATATGACATTTTTTTAACATTTTTCATCTTCTGTATCTATTGCATCCACAACCACAATTGCTAGTATTTGAGTTGTTATTTGTGTTATTTCCTAACAAATCTTCAACTGTATCACATACACTGTTGTTTTCTGAATTGTTTGCAAGTGCCTGTTCTAACATATCGCAAAGGTTATGTTCATTTTCTTCTCTTTCACTTAAAAGTTTTGTTATAAGAGCTGTTATAAAAGATAAAACTGTGTATGCAAATGTTGCTATTAAGAAGTTTTCATCAAATGCTGCAAATGTTACTACTAAAAATACAGCAAAGATAAGGGCTGCAACAATTATTGGGTTATTAAGTAGTTTTTCTAGAACTATTGAAAATATTATTACTGCAATGGGAAATGCAAGATAAATTAATAAAGTATTCATACTATACCTCCACTATATAGTATGAATACTTCTATTTTTTTGACACCATTTTTAATTATACCAATCAAATTCCCAATCGTTAAATCTTACAGTATCTCCATCTTGAACTCCTGCATTTTTAAGTGCATCATTTATGCCCAAATTTGCAAGCATTTTTTGGAAGTAATACATAGATTCATTATCGGCTAAGTTTACTCTTGCCATTAATCTATCAACATCAGGTCCAAATACTCTAAATTCGCCATTTTCCTTTTTAATTTCAAAGCCTTGTTTTTCTTCTTTTAATGTATATACAACTTTTTTGTCTGCCTCAACAATGTCTTCTTTTGGCAACTTTTTAAGTTCTTCTGCAACGTGTTTAAACAAGTTTTTTAGTCCTTCACCTGTTGCTGCAGATACCTTGAAAATCTCTATATTTTCTTTTTTAGCCATTTTTTGTAGTTCATTGTATAAAGTTTCATCTTGCATTGCATCAACTTTATTTGCCACAATTATTTGCTTTCTTGAAGCTAATTTTTCGCTGTATTTTTTTAGTTCTTTGTTTATAGTTTTAAAGTCTTCCACTGGGTTTCTGCCTTCTGAACCTGATACATCTATTACATGTAGCAATAATCTTGTTCTTTCAATATGGCGTAGGAATTGTAGTCCTAGCCCTACTCCTGAACTTGCTCCTTCAATTATTCCTGGAATATCAGCAATTACAAAGCTATCTCCATATTCTGTTTTAACAACTCCCAAGTTTGGCTCTAGTGTTGTAAAATGGTAATCTGCAATTTTAGGTCTAGCAGATGTTACCATTGAAAGTATTGTTGATTTTCCTACGTTTGGGAAGCCAACTAGCCCAACATCAGCAAGAAGTTTAAGTTCTAATATAAGCTCTTTTTCTATTCCTTTTTCTCCACCTTGTGCAAAGTGAGGAGCTTGCCTTGTAGCTGTTGCAAAATGAGAATTTCCCTTTCCCCCTCTACCACCTGGCATTACTAATTCTTTTTGCCCCGGAGTTGAAAGGTCTGCAATAACTTTACCTGTTTGGCTATCTTTTATAACTGTTCCTAAAGGAACTTTTATATATAAATCTTCGCCTTTTTTTCCATAACAATTATTGCCACTACCATTTTCGCCATTTTGTGCTTTGTACTTTTTATTATATCTGAAATTTATTAATGTATTTGAATCTGGGTCAACAACAAAGTAAACGTCTCCACCTTTTCCTCCGTCACCGCCATCTGGTCCGCCTGCTGCAACATATTTTTCACGTCTAAATGTTATTGCACCATTTCCACCATCGCCAGATTTTACATATATTTTTGTGTAATCTACTAGCATTATAGTATTCCTATCCTTTCTTTAACTTCATCTAATGTTTTAGATGCTAATTTACGAGCTCTGTTTGCTCCTTCTGTATATATTTTCTCTAAATATTCTTTATTTTCTAATAGTTCTTTATATTTTTTTTGAATTGGCTCTAACTTAGCTACAACTGTTTCTGCAACTTTTGTTTTAAAATCTCCATAGCCAGAATTTTCAAATTCTTTCTCTATTTCTTCCATTTTTAAACCTGTAATAGAGCTATAAATTTGCATCAAATTACTTACTCCTGGCTTATTTTCTGGATCAAACCTTACTTTGTTTTCAGAGTCTGTTACAGCTTTTTTGAATTTCTTTATAATTACATCTGGTTCATCTTCCAAAAGGATAACGTCGTTTGGATTTGTTGCACTTTTGCTCATTTTAGCTGTTGGGTCTTGAAGTCCCATTATCTTTGCACTTGCTTTTCCATAATAACCTTCTGGAATAGTAAATGTTTTTCCATAAAGTTTATTAAATCTTTCAGCTATATCTCTTGTAATTTCAAGATGTTGTTGTTGATCTTGACCAACAGGAACTAGGTTTGCTTGATATAGCAATATATCTGCAGCCATAAGTGCTGGATATGTAAATAGTCCTGCATTTATATTATCTGCATGTTTTGCAGCTTTATCCTTAAATTGTGTCATTCTTGAAAGTTCTCCCATGTAAGTATAGCAATCTAGTATCCAACCAAGTTCAGCATGTTCCTTTACTTGTGATTGTATAAAAATTGTATTTTTTTCTGGATCTAGTCCTGCTGCAACATACATAGCTAGAACCTTTAAAGTATTGTTTCTTAAAGTTTCTGGGTCATTTCTAATTGTTAATGAATGAAGATTAGCTATCATATAATAGCAATCGTATTCTTCTTGCATTTGAACCCAATTATTAATTGCTCCTAAATAGTTACCTAAAGTTAATTTTCCTGTTGATTGAATTCCACTTAAAATTATTTTCTTGCTCATACTTATCATTTCCTTTCTTTATTATTAAAATAAGCAATAAAAGCCATCAAAATTGAAAGTTCAAAATTGATGACTTTAAGCTACCTTATTTAGATTCTACTGGGTAAACACTTACTTGTTTTTTGTCTTTACCTTTTCTTTCGAACTTAACAGTTCCATCTGCTGTGGCAAATAATGTATCATCACTACCGATATCTACATTAGTACCTGGATAAATTTTTGTTCCTCTTTGTCTTACTAATATATTACCAGCTAGAACGAATTGTCCATCAGCTCTTTTTATACCTAAACGTTTTGACTCACTGTCACGACCGTTTTTAACACTACCTTGACCTTTTTTATGTGCCATTTCTATTCAACTCCCTTACTTTAAAATTAAATTCAACCCTATAAATTATTTTGTTTCAGCTTTTTTTGTAGCTGTTTTAGTTGTTGTAGTTTTTTTTGCTGTTGTTGTTTTCTTTTCAGTTGCTTCAGCTTTTTCTACTTTTTCTGCTGTTTTTTCAGTTTTTGCAGCAGGTGTTTTTATAGCTGTAATTTCAACTTTAGTATAAGGTTGTCTATGTCCTTGTTTCTTTCTTTCATTCTTTTTAGCTTTCATTT
>ERZ773235.285-NODE-285-length-71789-cov-11.139334_pt1 | contig 71789 bp, 60 predicted proteins | sample MGYA00580522_ERZ773235 | MGnify/ENA primary metagenome ERZ773235 (study PRJEB29015, sample SAMEA2737797) | human gut metagenome | biome: human gut; feature: human-associated habitat; material: faeces | place: China | collected 2012 ...
ACACCCGGAACCACAATCCGGTGCTCTAACCAACTGAGCTACACCCACCACATATTCTGTATCCGTGCGATATTTGCTGCTTTGCTGAGGGGCGCCTTGTAAATGGTACGCCAGGAGGGATTCGAACCCCCGGCCTACTGCTTAGAAGGCAGTTGCTCTATCCAACTGAGCTACTGGCGCGAATTGAATGGAGCAGGTGACGGGAATCGAACCCGCATCCCCAGCTTGGAAGGCTGGTGCCCTAGCCATTGTGCTACACCTGCATGCGCCCTCCGCAAAAATCGTCAGCTCTGTTATAATAGCATCAGTGTCCCGTTTTGTCAACGTTTTTTCAGAATTTTTCTGCGCTTTTTTATGTTATCTGAGTAGAGCGCACAAAAGCCTTGCACCGTCAGCACTTTCCGGCCGCGCGAACGCGCCGCACAGCCGCTCAGGATGCCACTGCACGGCAAAGACGGGGAGCGTCCTGTGGCCGACGGCCTCGACCGTGCCGTCCTCCGCGCAGGCGAAGACCTGAAGCCCCGTCCCCAGCCGCCAGACGGCCTGATGGTGTGCACTGTTGACCATGCAGCGCGTGCCGTACAGCTCGCGCAGAAGGCACGGCGCGGTGTTGATGGCATGCAGCCGGTCAACGCCGTCAATTTGACTGTGGCCCTCGATGTGCTGACGCAGCGTGCCGCCAAAATAGACGTTGAGGACTTGCAGCCCGCGGCAGATGCCGATGACAGGCTTTCCCGCGCACAGGAAGTTGTCAATCAGCGTGAGCTCACGCGCGTCACGTGCTTCGTCGAGATCTTCCGAGCCGTTCAGTGCTTGACCGTAAAAGCGCGGGTGCATGTCGCCCCCGCCGGGCAGCAGCAAAACGTCCGCGTTCTCCGGCGTTTCGGCGAGCGGCGCACCGACCAGCGCGAGCGCATTTTCGTAATTTTTCAGGCGTACCGATAAATAGACAGTCTTCATACGCACAGAATATGCCCCGAATGCGAAAAAAGACCTTGCAAGACGCAAAAAGTTATGGCATAATAGTTTGGCTGATAACAGCGAACTGAATATGCAGCGGTATCGAAGTGGTCATAACGGGGCTGACTCGAAATCTACTCCCGTTAGAGCCACCACAGAATCTCCAATCCCTTGTGTTTCAAGCACTCAACGGCTTTTATTGAAGTTCATATTTTTGCTTGTTCTATCCTGTTTTTCTATCCTATTCCTGACCTTGTTTTTTTCAAGGATTTAGGATAGAATAGGGGTCGACATATTCGGAGGGCTATCGAAGAGGTCATAACGAGAACGACTCGAAATCGTTTGGCCGGTGTTGAGCCGACCCGTGGGTTCGAATCCCACGCCCTCCGCCATAGAAGCTATCAACCTCGGTTGGTAGCTTCTTTTTTATACCCCGAGATGGAAATTGCTTTCCATTGCGCTTGCAGATGTGAGCTTTGATGAGTAATCAAGGTGCGCGTAGATATTTGCTGTGGTTGAAAAATCGCTATGTCCTAACCATTCTTGAATATGTTTCATGGGGACACCGCTGGCCAGCAGGAGGCTCGCACAGCTATGTCTGAGATCATGAAAGCGGATTTTGCGGAAGCCGTTCCGTTCCAGCAGTTTAGGAAACTGTGATGTAATATAGTTCGGCTTGAACCGATCCCCAATATCATCTACGCAAATATATTCAAGGAATTCTCTGTTATAGGAACGTCCACATAGCTTTTGATTTCTTTCCTGTTGAGCCTTTACCGCAAGCAGCTTTTCATGAAAGTACGGTACAAGCGGGAGCGTTCTACGGCTGGACTTTGTTTTTGTCGTATCCTTTGCAACGATTACACATTTACCATCCAAATTGCAAGAAGTTACGGTATGGCTGATTGTAATGGTGTTTTGCTCAAAATCAATGGCGCTCCATTTTAAGCCAACGATTTCACTTCGACGCAAGCCATAAAATGCACCGAGAAGAACCGGCAATTCCAATTTTGTGCCTGCAACGGCTTCAAAGAGTTTGTTCAACTCATCCCTATCGTAAAAGTTGCCGTAAAATTTGTCCTGCTTTGGCCGCTCAACCTTGTCAGCGGGATTGCTCGGAATCATATCGTTCTTGACGGCGTATTTGAGTGCCTTATGGATATTTGCGTGATAATGAATCACAGACGACGCCTTTACCCGCTGTAATTGCTCCTGATAAAACATTTGAATGTCATGTGCCTGCAAATCCCGTAAGAGTATTTTCTTCTTTCGGAAGTATGGTGCAATAATTGACTTCACAGCATTTACATACGAAGAATAAGTCGGTATGCTGACGGTTGATTTTACAATCTCAAGCCATTGTTCCATGAAGTCTGCAAATAGCACATCGTCACCAGCTTTGGCATTGGCATATTTTCTCCGTTCTTCCATGAGCATCTGTTCTGCGCGTTTTTTATTGCCCTTGATCGTTAAGCCTGTCGAGATCCATTTGGGCTTTCTTCTTCCTGCTGAATCTGTCAGGTTTAGAATGATGTAATAATAGCCATTTTTCTCATGCAGATGGCCCGCTACCATGTTAATCCTCCTTTCACACAAATCGGAGGCCATAGGATTTCTGCTGTCGGCCTCCTTATAGTATCACCTGTCACCCAGCAATGCAAAAAACACAGCCTTAGATAAGAAAGGCCCGTTTCATTCCGGTCGGATTACTTGCAGATATTCCAACAAATTGATTTTCGGAATGCGATATGCGCGGCCTATTTTCAAGAAACGAATCTGGCCAGTCTGTAATAGCTTGTATCCAGTCTTTTTGCCAATTGACAAAGCCCTGCACATCTCATCAATAGACATTACATCAGGGTAATCATTTAGCATAAAACGAATTGCATTTTTTCGCATGACTACCTCCTATAATTACTTTTGATTTAATGAAAGCGACAAAACCGGATGGCCGCTGGCAGCAGCCCACGGGAGTCTCACCCCGGCCCATGCTGGTGGGAGCGCCGCGCAATGCTTTGAGGGCGTTCAACGCGGGAGTATCATTATCCGAATGAAGGTCGTTGCCAAATGCGGTGCCACTCGCATCTGCAAACTGGCTGTATCGCTCACCCAAAGTTTCCTTTCTGTGTGGATCATGGCGCGCCATTTGCCGGGCTGTGCTTCATTCGGGTTGTTATCCGGTTGCCTATGAAGTTTTCAAGGTGCAGCATATCCGCGCTTTCAGGCGCGTGTGATATTTGGCTGTGGATCAGCCGGGAAAGGCTCCTATCGGGTGATAAGAACCTTTCCTCGCGGATGCACGAATGGCCCGTTGCAGAAGCGTGGAAAGGGGGACACGCTCCTGCACGAGCTGCTATGGGTTTTAGGCTGTTTTGTTTACCTTGAAGTCAAGAATCTTGGTAATCAGCTTGGTTCGCATCCTGCATACCTTTTCTTCATCGAGGCAAAGGTGCGGAACACCGTTTTCGTCATACAGGGTTCTGGTTGCTAGAGCCGCAATATAACGCTCATAGTGCTTCAGCACAGCATTGATCGCGTCCACATTGCCGGACGCTGCCGCTTCGATGGTCGAGTAAGGCAGCAGAGATGCAGCGGCATTACTCAGATTGCGCGCCATCTTCAGTAACCTCCATTTCTTTTTTCAATTCCTTGAGCGACTGAGCGCGTTTGTATTGCACGGTGCGGCGTACCATGTCCAGCTTGTCCGCAATTTCCTGATCGGTCATATCAAGGAAAAAGGCAAGCAAAACAATGTCACGCTTATCATCCGGCAGCACCGTCAGGGCATTGGCGAGAACTTCGTTTTCGATTGCCACATCATAGCCCTGCACACGAAAATGCGTCTGCTCGGACGGATACTCGTCCAGCACATACATTTGGCGCTCCTGCTCCTCTGACAGCTCCGAAAGGGATACCTCATGGTCGGAACGCCACGCGATATGACGCTCGTAATCGCGGGCTTCTTCACGCAGAACCTTCCTGCAAAAGCTGTCGAACTGATGTCTAACGGTTTTCTTTTGGGATGGTGTCAGCTCCAAGAGTTGTTCACCTCCTCTCATGCACCGAGAGGTCGGCTTTCTTCCCCTTTCGCTTCTATCCCGAATGGAAGGTGCGGTTTTGGCAAAGCTAGGACAAAATTTTCAAAAAAATTTCCAACAGCAAAATTAGCCGTTGGAAAGAGCGCCTATAGGATTTTTCGCAAGGCAAAACGATACAGTCCTCATACCTAAAAGATTCCAATTAGCAAAAAGGCCTTGGTCACCCCAAGGTCTTTTTGCTAATTAAATTGAGCGCAGCATTTTATACTTTAGGACTGCTATAAAGTTACCTGTTTATAGAAACTTATTAATAATAAACTTCGCCAGAATACGAGGTCTTACTTTCAACAAGGCCGCCTCTTGAATTGTAAACTTTCGCAGTAGCGGCTACACGATAGTTATACTTACTCGCCACGCGATATGATCCTTTCACGAACGCATCCACGCCGCCTTGCTCAGTCCACGTCTTAATGGTCTTCCAAGTTCCATTTTTTTGTTGCAACTCAACCACAACTGTTACGGTGTAATTATCCCTGACCGAAGCTGATCCCTCACAACTTGCGTAGCCATTACTGCTAATAGCAAGATCAGTGGTAACATCTTCCAATCCAATGTATAGCGGAGCAACCACATCCGAATAATCAACCGCAGCCACAGGAAAGGCCACCAACGACACAGCCACACTCAGCGTTAGCATAATAGTCACTAATCTTTTAAATTTCATTTTGACCTCCATATTTTATCTGTTTTGCAGCGCCCAGAACAACAGACGCCGCCATACAGCAAGTGCAACGTAAAAAATAAAAAGGAAGAGAAAAATCTCTTCCTTTTTATCGAATCTCGACACCCTCCGAAATGCGAAGCATATCTTCTTTTGAAATGTTATATCCTGTAACTCTAACGATCCAGCCTTTTTCCATATCTGTCCAAAGCACAGTTATTTTATCGCCGTCCTCAGTTTCCATCTGATAAACGGTAGCCTCATTACCCTGAACCGTAGCAGGCTCTTCAGTTGCCCCCTCAGTATCAAAACTGTACGAACGACTCTTAGATATCGACGTAGCTGCAACATTAAGGTTTTCGCCGTTTTCTCCCTCTGCCCTAATAATCATTCTGCTCTCATCAAACTCTTCAAGCTCAGTTTGGTACCCATCTGGCATCCACAAAATACTCATCTCGCAGGTTTCTGCACCATTAGTAATGCCATTAAAGCGGATCTCACCATGGTCATCAAACATTTCCACAAGAACAGTTAGCGTCTGAGCGCGGAATGACGGAGATGCCGCAAACACCGTGGTAAATAGCAGCATCATGATCAAAGTGGCCGCCGAGACCACTCTAAAAACTCGCACCACTCCACGTCCCGCAGATCTAAAGTTTTTCTTTCCGAATTCAGTCCTAATTGTGCGAATACAGCGCTCATCCAGCTCTTTGGGTATTTCTGCCGCCGGATCACGTTTAAGCTGTTCATTAAGCTCCTGCAGTTTTTCGCCTTTCGTCTCAGCTACATCTTCCATCATCAATGCGAATAAAGCATCTTCGTATCGTTCTACCAGCTTTTCATGATGGGTCATTCTAAACAGCCCCTTTCTCTTGCATCGAATATAATACCTTTCTTCTGACTCGAGTTAATTTCATTCGAATACTCCCCGGCGCACAAGATAGCAACTCCGACAACTGCCTGTCATCATATCCAAGAAAATACTTCCCCTCTAGCAGTAACCTTTCATTCGGTTCCAACTCATCAATCGCCTCGCGCAAACTTCTCTTGGCTTCTCGATCCATAATAATATCAATTATAGAATCAGGCTCTATGATACTCTCTTCGACTGATTCTGTAAATGATGTTATATTCTGGGCATCTCTCTTCTGCCGCCGCAGTATATTGATGGCCGTATTGCGTACAGTAGTTACAACATAGCTGGTCAATACTGGTTCTTCTAACGTGCGAAGCAGTTCGATCCGACTCATAAGTTTCAATAAGCTCTCTTGAATAGCATCCTCACATTCCTGTAAATCCATCAGGTACTTCTTTGCTGTGAAAAGCATCAGTCGATCATACTTCTTGTATATCTGTGTGATAAACTCCTGACTCGTTGGTGCTGCCCTATCACTCAAGCTGTGATTCATCGTGCGACTCACCCCTATTTGCTCCTTTGAGCCTCAACCGTTCTCTCTATTATTGATAAGACAATATCTATCAATAGTCGCAACAGGCACTCAGCCCCGCGCTGCTCCCCCATTTAACTTTTCGTTTCAAAAACTATGGTAAATCTAATTTATAACACGTAAATATTACAATTTCAATTCTTTTCCTAAAATATAAGCCGATAAGAAATCAGAAAATATATAATTCAAACATCAAGTGCAATTTCTTAGAGGAGTGGCTTATATGGCTCATTTGGGAGAACTCATTGCCGAATTGCGGCAAGATAAGGGGCTAACTCAAAAGGAACTTGGTGATATTCTCTGTGTTTCCTCTGGAACAATTTCAAACTATGAAAACGGTGTGCACCTCCCGGATGTTGATAAGGTCATTGCCCTTGCAAACTACTTTCATGTCACAACCGACTACCTGCTCGGTCGCACCTCATCTAATCTCCCTGTCGATATGTTGCAGCAAACCGTCACCGCCCAAAAGACTCTTGGCGATGTGATGGCATCATTTGCTAAATTACCGGCTAACCGTCAGGTTGCGCTTAGCCTAATCATCTCTGACATGGAAGTCCGGCAAATGATCGACACATATAGCAAAACAGGTGACAGCAAATGATTCCAATCCCAGCAAGTATCCTAGCAATCGAAAACGAAAGTGATCGAGATTTTATGGAGAACATTTTTTTCTCCTATCAACGGCTCATATATCACGAAATCGGTTCAATACTAAACGATCCCTGGTCTAAGGATGACATTTTTCAGACCGTCATCGTTCAGCTTATTAATAACATTGATACACTGCGTCCTATGCCAGCCAAAGTGCTTACCTCCTACATTGCAACATCCGCAAGAAATGCAGCTCTGACTTATATTCGAAATATCAGCCGACGAAAAGAGATTCTTGCCGACGAATTTGATAATAGCAATGTTGATGACGATCATGACTCCGACCCCGAAGTCATCCTGTTAAAATCCGAGGAAATCAACTCTTTCGCAAAAATTTGGGATGAGCTCGACGATAAGACTAAATTTTTGCTCAGTAGCCGATATATTTTAGAAAAGAGCTATGCTGAAATTGCCAGCGATCTCAATGTAAAGCCGGAAAGCGCGCGTATGGCGCTGACCCGCGCAAGGCGGGCCGCTCTGGCACTTTCTAAAAAAAGGCCAGATATAATTTCTTATTGATATTTCAACATGCCTTTTCTGATTGTAATTGGCAAAAGCAGTAATGACAATCGCCCTGCCAGTATTTACGCTGACAGGGCGATTTTATATGCCATCAGCTTCGGCACATTAGAGACTCACGCTAATCGCAACATTACTCGGACAAATTACTCTTAGAATCCATTGTATTTGAAATGTTGAATTGAATGAGGTAACTGTGGTGTCCAAGGAATTAGTTTCCTCACCGACTCCGACCAACTTCAGCATTCAAATTTGCTCTTTGCTTAGGCCTTTAAGGAATTGTAGCCGTAGCGGTTTGAGTATATGGGCCATTAACAAGCACTTCCTGGCCTAAATATTTCGCATCTGCGCTAACAACCCCTGAAAAAGTAGCAGTAATTTTCACTCCGGAATCGTACTTATTCCCTGTATAATCGATCCATGTAACTGTTCTACCAGGCGTATTATTGCTTTCAGAATACGGCACTACGCTCCCGTGATCAGGGTCTATCGACGTATTATATTCGACAAAGCCATTCAATCCATCTAGAATTGGAACTTCAGCAGTTGCAATTATCTGAAATCCCAGTCCCTTACTTTTAAGATACAAAATATTAGTTCTTACATTGACAGGATATACTGCTGTTGTTTCTGACACCGACCTCGATTGATCTGTCATATAAACAACAAACTCCTCCGTCGCAATTATCTCCGGTTCATCTTGCTCTGAATTTGTTGCACCTACCGGCATGCAAAAAGTCTCCAAAACACAGCACATCAATGCAATTATAGAGAGTACACGTTTCTTCATTTCTTTCTCTCCTTATCTTGGTTTAGTCACAATATATGTTGTTACTTCTCCGCTCCCAATGACGGCATCTTCTAAATCTGTTGCTTCAAATCTATCACTTCCGAGGGCATTATTGTTTCCCCAAAAAGTCACACACAAAACAGCAAATAGGAAGACAATTACAAGGAGAATTTTTTTCATTTTTTCACCTCCACCATTTTTATTGCCTCATGCTTTGGGTTGCATTTTTCAAAGCAAATAGTTCTTATTGTTTTTCTCTAATACTTGCACTTTTTTAAATCATTAGACTCACCTCCTCTTATTATTAAAAGACATTCATTTCTCAATTTTGCAACAACAAATCAGAAGGTCTGCAATTCTTCTTTTGACGCTATATTCAAGAAAGATGTTACGACTACAGAATATCGTTTTGTTTCGTATATCGGTTCGTGTTGCAGTTTTAAATTCCTACCGTCTTATATCTACGAAAGGCATAAATCAAGCAAAACTGAAAGATGGGAGGGATTTGATAGCAGATCATAAATTACACACGATTTATGCCATAACACGGTCTAATAATTATTACTACGCAGAAAGGAAGCTAAAATGAAAGCATTAAACAAATTTTTATCTCTCATTCTCTCCTGCGCAATGGTTATGAGCTTATGCATTCCCGCATTTGCTTCTGAAAGAATGTCAAGTGAAGAATTGGACACCCCCTTTATAATGGATATTGATAATGGTAAACTCTTTTCCGCAGAGAGCGACGATAAAATAGTTGCAATTTTAACCAACGACGATCTACATCTAATAGATATTTCCATCAGCTATTCTCCCGCTCGTGATGAGGTCTATCATTGGGCAATCAGCGACTATCCCGACGACGAGTTCTCTTATAATGACAGCTTTTGGACCGCTATCATTACATATGCAGAAAATCACTTAGAGGATTCTAATCTCGTTCTTTTCACCACGACTGTGTATGATGCCCCTGATTCTAGTATAGATATGTGCGCTTCTGCCAACAGGGATTTGCGTGACCAACTAGTTAACTTATTAGGAACCGACATCTATCCCTCCAAAGAACGACATCGCGAGTCTTATCAAGGCGTAACTTTCACCGTTTATGAGCAACTCACCTTTGATATCCGTTCCGTCCAAAACGTCTCGTGGTCTACCCCTATTACGGTCGCAAGTTTGATTGTTGGGTATTTAGGAAAAGTTGTAAAAGAGCCTTTGGTAGTTACTATCTGTAGTGTTTTTGGTGTTGTTCTTGATGCTGCTTCTTATCTGCCCGCAGGAAAATCACTCAACAGATACAGGTGCGCTGGTTTATATTCTCACTATACTCAGGCATCAGGTAGTAGTAAAGTCTATAATAGAACCTACCGCTATGTATATTATGAGGGTTACGAAGAGGTTGACGGATATCTCCGAGCACAAATCGACTCGAGTTCAAAAACGGTCGAATTTGACAAGGGGCAGTCATACTATTACGATTATCCCTTACAAGTGCAGGATGCATATCAATCTTACAAAATTATGGGATGATTAATGATGAATAAGCACTTTAGTGTAATACTGGCTACAGTCACAGGAGGTATCGCAGCACTATTTACTTTCTATACAGCTCTTCGACTCCATAATGCAGGTCTTTTTATGGCAACCTTCCTTTATGGAAGTACTGCATTGAAATGGTATAAACAATGGAAAAATGGCGAAGATGATTCCTAATTAGATTTTCATCTTTTTGAACTCAAACTCCAATGCAAAAGATAGCGCTATAATTAACTAACAGAATTTACATAGGATTTCTTATCGCGCCCCCCATTTTTGCAAATAAACGGAGACCCCGCGCTGCCATCTTGCAGTACGGGCCTCTATTTATTTTGCATTATAGCGCTACACCGTGAAAAGGTGTTGCACCTTTACTGTTTCGTTGTCTTATATTAGCAAAAGGCATAAATCAAATTAGCCAAAAGGGGAGGATATTTTAACAAAGCTCGACGCACAAATGATCTATGCCTCATCATAACTCAATGACTATTACACAGAAAGGAGACAGAAATGAAACCTATGAACCGACTTCTATCATTCGTTCTCTCTTGCGCAATGGTTATGATCCTATGTATTCCAGCGTTCGCTATTAATTTGCTGACAGACGAACCGTTCGACGAACCTTTTGTAATGGATATCGACAACGGCAAGCTCTTTTCCGCAGCATCCGAAGACAAAACGGTTGCAATTCTAACCAACGATGACCTGCATTTAATAGATATATCCATCAGCTATGATCCCGCTTGTGACGAGGTCTATCATTGGGCAATCAGCGATTATCCAGTCGACGAGTTCTCTTATAGTAACAGCTTCTGGAACTCTGTTATTGCGTATGCCGAAAATCACTTTGAGGATTCCGATCTCGTTCTTTTCACTACGACCATTTATGATACGTCTGACTCGAGTGTAGATGCATCTCTTTCCAGTGAATCCAACCTACGTTAACGCCCCGCAAAAGTAACTTTAGCTCTACAATACTCACATCACAAATTTGAAAGGATGGATAAAATGAAAAAGTACTTGTCGCTGATTCTTGCGTTAGGGATTTGCATGAGCATGTGCGTTTTTCCAGCAGCAGCAATTTCTGCGAATGAGGCAGAAAATGAAGTGCTCACAGAGGACGAATTTACAGAGCTGCTTACTGCTGAGATGTCCAGCAACGAGTTTGGAGGCCTTTATTATGAAGGAGATACGCTTGTTGTTAATGTTATCGCGTCTCAGAAGGCAACATCTCTCAGGCCCCAGCTTGCTCAAAAGGCACCCGAAGATATTGACGTGGAATACCGCACAGTCACGTACTCCCTTTCTGAGTTGGAGCGCATAAAGAATTTCCTTACAGGATATATGTCTGATTATAGCATCATGATGCTTGATGCAAACGAAATTACGAATCAAGTGGATATTAGTCTAAAAGACTATAGCGACGATAATATTGAATCAATTAAGGCCGCAGTTTTAAGTCACGGCGGAAAGACGGATTATCTGAATTTTATCGATGACAGCAATAACGTGATTCGTTCGACTGTAGGCTATGAAACAGATAACAACGCTTCGCCTTTCTCGCTTTACGGTAAAGTTCCTGTTTCCTTTACAGCAAAGGCATCCACTACACAATATCTCACGGGTGGCAAAATCCTTATCGGAAATTACGCTTACACGCTCGGCCCGGCTCTTTCAGCTTCGAAAGCATATTCAGCGGGACATGGATTTAGCGGAACAGTTGATGTAAAAGATCTTATGGGCACAAAGATTGGAAGTGCTACTAGCCACCTCGGAAGCTTGTCCGGTGATTGGTCTAAAATCACACCGTATGGCGGCGAATTTTTCCCTGTCGTGGCGAAGGCGACCCCAATCGCTGGAAAACAGGTTTACATGTTGGGAGCAACATCTGGAGAGACCGCAGGCAAAATTACCAGAACGGGTGTTTCTGTCCAGTTTCCTCCGTATGTGACTCTGACGGATATGTGCGAAGGAAATTACGAATGCAATCCTGGCGATAGTGGAGCTGGATTATTTGACAGTGGAGCCAAGGATGTCCTCACGGCTTCATCCAACGCAAAGACTTATGGAATCCAAAGCGCGGGAAAGTTTAACGAAAAAGGCGAATGGATCGGACCCAGCTATTTTACGCCAATTTCTAATGTATCGTGACAAGAGAAATGCAGGTAACTAACCTCTAAATTGTCTTGCCGATTGTAAGCTCAGTAAAATACCCATAAGCCATAATCTTAAAAACAGTCTCAAGGCCCTACCATATCTGGGTAGGGCCTTTTCTGTTCAACTACTCGCCGTAGTATTGTGGTCTACCGACAGAGGTAAAGCCCTCCTTGCCGGTAATGACCACATTATTATATCCGCTGGCGCAGTGAATGATTAGCAATTCTCCGTTTGCGTCCCTGCCGCCAACGATGCCCACATGGGAATTATCCGGGTAGAATACCAAGTCACCGGGCTGTGCGTCCGCCCACGAAATATCGGTACAATAGCTGTGCTGCATGGTGGCTCCGCCGCCGTGGCCGATGATGTAGCTGCCGCCGGACTGATTGTAAATCACCCAATCAACGAATCCCGAACAGTCCAGCCCGTAGGGCCGGTATGTTCCAGTGGTGGAGCTGCCTGCCGCTGTGACCTGCCGCAGCTCACCCCATCGGGCGTCCCAGCCAATCACAAGAGATTTTCCTCCCCAAAAATAATTCACCTTGCCGACAAGAGAACAGGCGGTGCGTACCACTGCTTCACGCTCGGGTGACAGATCTTCCGGCAGGCCGCGGATCAACGACGCCGTGTCTCCGCTGACGGAGTACACATCTTCTATCAACTCCAGCAGGAGATCCCGCTGCTCAAGCAGCTCGTCCAGCGCTGCGATCTGGTTACGGTTGAAATGATACGCGGTTTTCATCTCCTCTGCCGTTTTTGCGGTAATGGTGATATAGAGGTTTCTTTCCGTCCAGCCATCGTCGTCACCGCTGCCGGGGTGGTCAATGACCTCAATGCGGTGGACTATGGTAGTCATATCCCAAAAGACCGCTTTCAGGCGCGCAATGCGGTCGGCATCCATGGTAGCCACGTCCGCGGCGTCCACATCGTCGCTGCCCGCCACCTTCACCGCGAACACCGCCAGAACTTCCACCCAATCGGCAGACTGCCCGGTCACGGAGATGGAGTCGTAGCTGTCCGCTGTTTGCAATTCCTCCAACCGCTCGTTATACTCATAATTGACCTGCGCCACCGCAGCGGAGATCGGCACAACACCCGCCTCCCGGCTCTCGTTGGAAAAGAGGATACCGAAGGGGGACGCCACGATTGCCGCCACAAGGATCACCGTCAGGAGCAGCACCAGTACCACTGCACCGCCGCCTGCCGACAGGATCGAACTGACCGCAGACGCCACTCCTTTCCCGATTTCTTTCACTGCCTGGACTGCCACGCTGCCCAGCTTTTTGGAAGCCTTTCCGCTGCTCTGCGCGGATTCCTGAAGCATCTTCCGCTGCGCCTTTCTCTGCGCCGCCGCCCTTGCGCGGTGCGTGATGATTGCATTGTTCGGCGCTGCGTGGTCAGTTGGTCGAACACGCATGGTGCGCGTGACCTTGGTCATGGCCTGTCTGCTCTTGGGGGCAGGACCGCCCTTGACCGATGCGCCCTGATTGCTTTTGTGCAGAGGGGCCGTTGTACCTCCGCGGTCTGACCGTGGAGACGTAAAAGGGCTTTCTGTTGTTCTTTTTTCGGCAAGGTTCCGCCGATAGGCGGCTTTCGCGTCCTGTATAACTTTCTGCCGCCCACGCTCCTGCGGGGCGGCATTTGCACTTTTTGCACCTCCGCGATTTTGCGGAGGTACGGTCTGATTTCCGACTTTGTTTCGTGCGGCGTGTGATTGCAGTACATCAGAATACGCCGCAGGCGTATCGGGCAGGCCCCTTTCTGTTGGCGTCACACCGTCCACGGTTTCGAGCGTTTCTGCCGCAGTACGGCTTTCCGACGCACTATTCCTACCTTGCCGTCTCTGTTCCTGATAATGCTTTATCATACGCCGCGAGGCATCCGCCGCCCCAGATGCGCCACGGCGCATATTTTTCTCCACGCGGTCGGTGGCGTAGCGCACGGGATCATGGCTCTCCGGCTCCTTTTCCCGCTGCCGTTTGTCCATGTGCTGTTTCAGAAGGGAATCGGCGTCTTTAGGCGCGGGGTTCTTCAGCTTTGCCTTTGGCGTGTCCATACTGGGTTTAATCTTCAAGTCCCGCATGGCGTCAGTCCTCACCGGGGCGGGTTGACATTAAGCGGTACAGTTCTGTATTTTTGGGCAGCTCATTGGCGAAAGGCACGATGGCCCCGCCTACCTTGATGAGCCCGTGGCCAGCCGGGGCATTGTCCACATAGCTCATTTGCGTATCCGACGCACCCAGCAGTCGGGCAAGCTGCTCCCGGTCGGTGGTAGCCTGATTGAGCATCAGCAGGAACTCGGAGTTTGCGAACATCATCCGCGCCGTATTGGACAGCAGACATTCCTCCACATTCTGTGTAATGCCGGTGAGCGTCGCACCATATTTGCGGAACCGCTTCCAGCACTTGTAGAGGAATTCGCTGCTGTAATTGGTAATGCTGTGTCCGCTGCCGCTCCCGTTGGCGAAAAACAGATAGATCTCGTCGATGTAGACATGGGTGTATTTTCCCTCTCTGCGGTTCTGGATAACGCGGTTATAGATGGCGTCCAGCATCACCAGCAGGCCCACCGATTTCAGATTTTCACCCAAATCCTGAATGTCAAAGCAGAGGATGCGGCTTTTCGTGTTGATATTGGTCTGGTGGGAAAATACATTCAGACTGCCCACCGTGAACAGCTCCAATGCCAGCGCGATACGGTGCGCCTCCGGGTTGACCTGCTTCATCAGGTCATCATAGAGATTTTTCAGCGTAGGCGGCTTGCCCTGATAGTTTTTCAGATATTCCCGGTAGATGTTGCCCACACTACGGTCGATGATGGACTTCTCCTGCGGCTCGATCTTGTCCGCGCCCATGAGCTGCTCATACAGCGACATGATAAACTCGGACTTCATCACCAGCGGTTCCTTCCCATCGCCGTACCCCTCGGATAAGTCCAGCGCATTGATGTGGCAGCCATTTGGATCAGAGGCAGAAATGGTGATGACCTCGCCGCCCAATGCCCGCACCAACTCGCCATATTCACGCTCCGGGTCCACGATGATAATATCATGGTCGGTGGAGAGCGCCAGCGCGGAGACCTCCTGCTTGGCTGCCATCGACTTACCGGAGCCGGACACGCCGGTAATAAAGCCGTTGCCGTTCAAAAGGTTCCCACGATTGCAGACAATGAGGTTATGCGATACGGCGTTGACACCGTAGTAAATACCGCCCACGTCCTGAATCTCCTGCGATTTGAATGGCATGAGAACGGCGGTACATTCCGTGGTCAGGGTGCGGGTGGCGTCAATGCGCTTGAGGCCGAGGGGCAGCACCGTGTTCAGCGCGTCCTCCTGCTGATAGCGCAGAATGTTGAATTGACAGCCCCGCGCCCGCCCGATGGCTTGCAGGGCCTCGGTATCCTGGTCAAGCTGTCCGAGGTTATCTGCCAAATGCGTCAGCGTCACCAAAGCCAGCATCATGCGCTGGTCGCGGCTCATGAGGTCGTCCATGAATTCCTTCGTTTCGCTCCGCATCTGCTCCAAGTCATAGGGGATATTGGCGGTAAAATTGTTGTTCTGATTCTGCCGCTGCTGCCAGCGGGTAATATCCGATTCCACGGACATAATGCGCTTGCGAATATCGCTCACTGCTTCGTCCATGGCCACAGGGATAATGTCAATGGAAAGCATCATGTTCCGGGGATAGTCCATCAGCTCCGTGATCATCGCGTCGGAGATAAAGCTGGCATACTCCCGCAGGAACAGGGTGCGGCCCACATGATCGCCCAACTCATAGTGATTTTTCTGAAAGGAAATACAGTCCGGGGCGATGCAGTCCCGGAAGTCATGACCCCTTCGCATGGTGTCCTCCAAATTGAACCGGAATAGCTGCTCCTCGCCGGGGCGATAGAAGTCATGCAGAAGCCGCAGGCGGTCATTGACCGTGATCTCCCGGACACTGGATGACATACGGGAAAGTCCCGTGGTAAGGTCAGTCCCAACACGAGAGAAGAACGCGCGGGCCTCCTCCACGCTTTTCTTCTCCGCCGAAACGGTGATGTACTTTTCCTGAATGAGATTGTTGCTCTCCGCCGCCTTACCCAACACAAGCGCGTTATACTCGTTGCGGTAGAGATCGCGGCGGTCGCCCTGCATGGGCATGAGCAGCGTCCGACCGAAGTCCTTTTGATTGAGCTGACGGTTAAAGAGCGTGATCTTTGCCGTGGCTCCGATGGGCAGCGAGTTCAGGAAGGAGCAGTAGGTCATAAAGAGTTCCCGCTGTTTTTCCGGGGAGGCCACGGCATAATTGACATCAAAAAAGCGCCAAGTTTTTGAAAACTTGCCGCTTACCTGAAACACGCCGTCTTGATAAATACGTTTGATGGGAATGGATTTCTGGACGCTGCGGGGAACGGAAAAGGCGTCCCGTTCCGCGCTGCGCCGATGCTTGAAAAAGATCAATGTTTCTTCACCTCTCGTTTCATCGCTTCTTCATAATAGTTTTCCGCTTTCCAGACACGCTTGCCTGCCATGATGACCTCGGATTTCAGCCACGCCCACAAAAATCGCTCCAGTGTGAGGCCGTTGTACTGAAAAAAGCCCGCAGCGGCCACGGGAGCCGCGCCGACAATGCACACCCAACTCACCGTTTCACGATCCAGCACGCGGCTCAAACTGAAATACAGCGTCACAGCAACGCCCACCGCCAAAACGGAACATACAAACTGCCGCATGGACAGTCCAAAAAAGAGAGTTTCGCGGTAGGCTCGAATTTCCTTGTTGATTTTGATTTCCATAATCAATCTCCTAAAAAAGAAAAGCAAGTAGCGATAGGCTACTTGCTTTTCCTGTCTATTTAATAAAATGTATCGATGCTTCTATCAAGCTCCATGGCTATGTAAACTTCCATAGCAGAACAGGTGATATAATATGAGCGCGATTACGATTTGTCAACAAAAAAATGTGGTTTTTTTATATGTTCTACAAGCTGAACAAAAAACCACACCAAAATTGCACCAACTAAATTGACGAAAATCGGGGCAATCAAGTTTTCAATATTCCATTGTAGTGTGAACAAACACTATCGCCCCTTTTCCAATTTATTTTACGTTATTATAGCACTTTTGGTCTGAAAACGTAAGCTATAATCTCATCATTTCCTTCTACCGTAATCTCAGCATTTCGTTAGATGTTATCGTAACTCACATTATAGTTTTAATCCTCGTCAGCGGCACAGATCCTGCGTTTTTCTGTTCTTCTCAAATTTGGCAACGGCTGACTTGTCGTAAAACTTCATAGCATCTATTCCGTCGTACTCTTCTTTTTTCACCAGATAATTTCTTGTGATGCCGTGCTTTTTACAATAGTTCAGATACCTTTGCATTCCCTTCCAGCAGGAATTTTCCTTATCTCGATTCTGCTCATCAGCCAGATATTCCGTTGCATTCCAAGCGGTGCAATGGAAAAGATCAGATACCGATAAAATCGAGTATCCTTGCTCCAGTTTTCCAAAGAAGTCTCTTTCCACATCAAACAAGGTCAAGTCATACCACATAGCCTGCTTCTGCCTGATTCGCGGCTCGTCTCTCCAAATCTGAAATTGAAGCTCAAGCCCCATATCCTCAACAAATGCATGAGCGATCACCTCTTTCGGAAAAGCATCGCCCTTAACCATGATACAGCCCAAAATGTACTCCTCGTTGCCGTACTCGTCGCGTCTTTGCTGATACTCTTCCGTTCGTTTCAGCTCTCGCTCCACGATACGGACGATCTTCTCACGGTAATTATCCATAAACGTCTCCTTTATAATCCAAGCATTTCCTTTGCGATGTGGTCGGCTGATTTGACCAGGCCCACCAGCACCAGCAGATTGAACACAACCTCGCCCAAATAGCTCCACACCTGCGTCACCACGGACGCACTGCTATCCACCACCGGCGTACCGCTGGAGGAAAAAGCCGAAAAGATGATGCAGGCCAGAACGATTACCGCCCCTTCCATGCACACGCCCACATAACTCCGCAGAAACGCCTTGCCGAAATGGGAAGTCCCCTCTCCGGCAAAGGATGCCAGTGCCACCGGGGACAGTGCGGCATACATATAAATCTTAAAAAAGCGCCCATAAACGGTGAGGATCATAATGAACGCCAGCACTGTGATCATCAGGCTTCCCAGCAGCGTCACCAGCCAAAGCGGGATACTCGCCAAAAAGCCAACATCACCAATGGCGTCTGCGATTTCCTGGGGCAGCGCCACGGATGCGCCGGTCAAGCCGCCGATGCTGCCCGCCGCCGTTGCCACAATGCCGTTGCACACATCAAATACATCTACCAGCAAATCCATGCCGTAGGTGATACCCAGCTTTGCCAGCACAAAGTAGATAAAGTGCCGCAGCAAATGCTCCGGCCTTTGAAAGTCCCGAAAGCCGGAGGCACTGCGAAAGATACCGATGGCAAAGAACAGCACCAGCAGCCCGTAGCCGATGGCCTGCATTCCGCCATTGATGGTCACAATGGTCTGCCAGATGGTGCCGCCCTTGAAGGTCTGGGGTGATTCCGTCAGCAGTGACCACATTTCCGTCATTTTACTATTCCAAACGCCAAAGGCGTTGGTCAGGTTTTCTACGATCCAGTTATTATCCAAATGAAAATCACCTCCCACAAAGGAGCCGGGAGATCCGCCGCAAGGCAGTATCTCCCGGCTCTTTTTATCAGATCGCGCCGATGGCGGTCAGAATCTCCTTTGCAAAGGCGATCATTAATCCACCAAACAGGCAGAGGAAGCCCTGCGTTCTCTGGCTGGCATCGTGGGACTGGATCGACATACCCACCTGCACGATGCCCCAGCCGAGAATGATCACGCCCAGCGCCTTGATGATGCTGAAGATAAAATCGGAAAGGTTATTGACAATATCCAGCGGATCGCCGCCCGCCGCCATCGCAGGCGTAACGCAGCAAAGGCAGAGGGCAGCAGCCCCAGCCGCCGTCCAATAGCATTTTTTCACCTTACTCAGTCTTGTCGGGTTTGAAATCTTTTTCTTTTTCAGATAATTCATGTTCTGTATCCTCCATGTCAATAAATTCGTAATCGTCCAAAGACCGGAACGCATAGGGCAGGTCAGGCAGTGCGTAATCCGGCGCGCCCAGCGGCTTATGGATATAAGGCTTTGCCTTGCCGTCCGTCGTCAGCTTAATGTTGGGGTGGCGCTTGATGTTGTACTTTTTGTCCAGTACAGGATCTTCCCCTCGTATAAACAAGATCGCTTTATGGGTGTCCAATTTTCGTACCTCGTCAATGGTCATCAGGTCGCGGCCCGTCTGTTGGAAGTTGGTAGAGCTGGAGCCGCTGCGACCCTTCGTCTGCCCCCGTGTGCGGGTGGCGATGGTCTCCTTGCCCAGCAGCTTCACAATAAACTCCAACGAGGTCGGTTCGTTGCCGCCGCCGAGGAACAGCAGCGTGTCGCAGTTGCCGATGATGCTCTCCCATTCCTTTTCGTACAGCGCCTTGATCTGCTGAATGTTCTGCACGATGATGTTCAGCCCAATATTGTAGCTGCGGCAGGTGGCAAGGATCTTCGGATAGCTCTCCGGCTGGGCCACATTTGCCCATTCGTCCTGAATGACACGCACCGGCACAGGCAGACGTCCGTTGTGCTTCTCGTCCGCCCTGCGGTAAAGCGCCTGAAAGCATTGGGTGTAGAGCATTCCCACAAGGTAGTTCATGCTGCTGTCATCAACAGGGATCACACAGAAGATGGCTTTTTTCTTCTCGCCCAAACTGCCAAAGTCCATCTCATCCACCATTGTCATTCTGGCATACTGCGGGATATTGAAGGTGGCCAGCCGCACGGCGGCGCTTACCAAAATGGATTTTGCAGTCTTGCCCGCCGCCTGCTTGAAAGCCTTATATTGCTTCACCGCCACATGGTTGGGCTGTTCTTCTTCCAATGCCCGAAAGAGTATATCCAGCGGGCTGCGGTATTGATCGTCCTCCTCCCGCACCTCGGCAAAGTTCATCATGTAGATCAGCATTTCAAAATTCTGTTCCTCCGGGGGCGCTTCGCTGACGAGGTAGAGCATAAGGGCTGAGTCCAGCGCGATTTCCGCCTTCTCCCAAAAGGGGTCGTTGCTGGAAGCGTTGCGGGGCGTGGTATTTTTGATGAGGTTATCAATGAGGGTCAGCACATCTTTTTCGCTGTGAATGTACGAAAAGGGGTTGTATCCGTCGGACTGGCTGGGGTCGATCAGGTTGAACACCCGGACTTCGTAGCCCTGCGCCGCCAACAAAGCGCCTGCCGCGCGCAGCAGCTCGCCTTTGGGATCTGTGATAAGATAGGAGCAATTCGCACTGTAAATATTGGGCTTGCAGAAAAAGCGGGTCTTGCCGGAGCCGGAGCCGCCCACTACCAGAACATTCATGTTGCGCTGGGTGATATAGCCGTCCATACCCAGCCGGACGCGCTGGGTCAAAATGATATTGGCGTCCTTATGCCGGTGATCCATATACTTCCGGTTCAGTTCCTTGGGATTGCCCCATTTAGCGCTGCCGTATTCCTCGCCCGGTCGCCGGTTCTCCCGGCTGGAGTAGTAGAGCGCAATGCCGCAGCCGTAGAGCAGCAGGCTTCCCAGCATATATTTCAGTGTGTAGGGCGTCCATCCTATGGCAAAGGGGCGCTCCAGCACTTGGCTGAAACGCCCCATCCATTGAAAGAGGTTCATACCGTCCTCGTGGGCATAGGCGGCGATTGCCGCCAGCCAGAGGATCAACGGGGAAAGCGCCGCCCACACAGGGGCAGCGCTGCGAAAGTCATTCTGCCGCAAGGCTTAGTACCCCGTTTTGGGCAGCTTCACCGTTGTTTTAGTGTAGACGGTAGTGAGCCAGCGGGACACCGCCTGAATCCACTGCCCATTGAAAAGGCCACCCACATCTGCCACATTCACAACGCTGGCATTGTTGGCAAGACCGCTGCGGGCGGCGGCGTAGATATAAGGCGTTTCTACCTGTGCAAAGCCCGCCTTTACATTCCCGAACACGAACATGACTTCGGTAACACGCTCATTGGCGGCAAGGCCGAGGACAGCGGGGCGGGCGTCCAATACGTAAACCTTGCTTGTACTCAGGTTGTCCGCCAAAGTGCGGTAGTCCCCGGAGAGGTTGGTCTTATAGACCACCTTGTAGGAAAGCGGCTGGTTGTAGCTGCCGGTGACGATTTTGCTCAGCGTTACCTGCGCGGGAAGCTGATCGCGCCAATAGAAGGAGTCAAGGGCAACGGTGGAACTGTTCTTGATCTGTGAGAACACGTAGCGGATCGGCTGACCGGGAACGGCCTGCACGGGACCTGTTTTCTTAATGGAAATGCCGGTGGAAACGCTGGCATTCTGCGCTTCAAAGGTGACGATCTGCCCGTTGAATTCCAGATAGGCGGTCATCACTGTGGGGTTGATGGAGTAATTCGCGGGCGCTTTGATCTCACGGATGGTATAGCGGGACAGGGGCAGCGTCTTGGAAACGGCGCGTCCGTTGCGGTCGGACTTGATGGTGTCCACCACATTACCCGCCTTGTCGTAGATCTCAAACACCGCGCCCTCCAGCAGTGTACCGGCAGGCAGGCCATTGGTCGCGTTATCGTCTGCGGATTTCTTGATGATCTGGATCTGGCCGCACTCCGCGGTATTGCTCCACTCGATTTCTGTGGTGGAGCCGTAACGGACATAGATCGTTTTCAGTTCAGGATCAAGCACATAACCGGGGGCGGCTTTGATCTCACGCAGATAATAGCGGCCATCCGCCAGCCCCTCGTCGGCGTAGATGTAACCGTCCTGATCGGTCACATACTCCCCGATGGGATTGCGATTGCTGTCATAGAGCAGAAACACCGCACCGTAAATCCCCTTGCCGGTAGCCTTGTCCACCTTGTGGAGCAGGATTCGGGAAGACTTGTGATTGGTAATCTCCAGCGTGGCCGTCTGACCGTCCTTGACCTCAATACGATGAGGTGTGGTATCCAGCAGATAGCCGGACGCAGCCTCCAATTCCGTCACGGTGTACCAGCCACTTTCGGCCTCGGGGAGATAGATGACACCAGTGCTGTCCGTTGTGAAGGTGCCGATGACCTCACCATTCATCTTGCGGATCTCGAACTTGACACCAGAAATACGCTTGCCGCTGTCTTTGTCGCTCTTGATGATCTGCACCCCGCCCGCAGGCGTGTTGTAAAAATAAAGCGTCTGCGTATCGTTGGGATTGATGGTAACGGTTTGGGTGCGGGTGTTTTCATCGATAGTGTAGCCGGAGATCGTCTGTACCTCCGTCACCACCACGGTACCGGAAATACCGGAAATGGTGATTTTGCCCTCCTTGTCCGTCCGGTACAGGCCGGTGGAGGACAGCGTCCCACCCGCAGCATCTACATACGAGCCATCCGCATAGACGATCTTGAACTCGACGCCCTCCAGTGGCTCCTTTGTCACGGAATCCTGCTTTACGATGATGAGATTGCCCTTGGGCTGATTGCGGAACTCTACGGTGGTGACTTCGTTGGATTTGACCTTAACCGTCTGCGGGGTATCATCGAGAATGTACCCCGCCTTCGCGCGGGTTTCCTTGATGACAAGCGTCGTGCCGGGGGTGATGTCCGTAATGGTGAACGTGCCTGCGCTGTCCGTCACGAACTTGCCGTTGGAAGTTCCAATGAGATTGCCGTCGGAATCCGTGACAAGGAACTCCACATCGGAGATGGGAGCGCCGGTCACGGCGTCCACCTTTTTCACGAGCACGCCGCCCTTGGGCTGGTTGCGGAACTCCAGCGTCATGACGGCATTGCGCTTGATTTTGATGCTCTGCGGGGTATCGTCCAGAATATAGCCGTCTTTTGCCCGCACCTCTTTTGCGATGACCGTCATGCCGGGCGTCAGGCCGTCAATGCGGATGGTACCTGCGCTATCGGTCACATACTTTCCGTTGGCCGTGCCGATCACGCTGCCATCCGAATCGGTGATGAAGAACTCCACATCGGAAATGGGGGCGCCGGTCACGGCGTCCTTTTTGACGATGAGGAGGGAACCCATCTTATCATTGCCGAAGGTCACGGTGATCACGTCCTGATCCTTGCCGGAGAGATAAACGGTTTCCGTGGCGTCGGTGATCACATACCCGTCCGGCGCGGAGATCTCCTCGCAGACATAAGTGCCTGCCTTGAGGCCGGTTGCAACGATGGTGCCATTGCTGGATGTTTTGTACTCGCCAACCACAGTGCCGCCTGTACCGGAGGTGCCGCCAAGGTAGCGGATGCGGAACCACGCGCCCTCCAGCGGCTGACCGCTCTCGCTGTCCACCTTGCGGATGATGATGGCGGAAAGAGGCGTGTTCTCAAAGGTTAGGACTTTGCTCTCACCACCGGAGATGAAGCATTCCTGCGTGGCAGCCTCCTTGATGGCATACCCGGACGCCGGTTCCAATTCCGTTACTTTGTACCAGCCATCCTTGATCTCAGGAAGAATGATTTTTCCGCTTGCGTCAGAAAAGTAAGTGCCGAGGTCATTGAGCTCGCCGGTGTCGGTATGGTTGCTGGCATACCAGATCTGGAACTTGGCTCCCTTGACGGAATCGCCGGTAACGCTGTCTACCTTGCGGATCTCCAGACTGGGCTTGAGCGCGTTAAAGAAGGTGACGGTAGAGGTTTCACCGGGTTTCAGCGCAACTTCCTGCGGGATGGGGCAGAGAATGACATGGTTGGGAACATTGATCTCCGTTACTTTGAATGTGCCAACAGGAACAGAGTCGAGGAAAATCCGCCCATGGTTATCGGTCGTGGCGCTGGTAGAAAAGCTGCCGTCGATCTGCTCGATGCGGTAGGTCACGCCCTCGATGGGCTCACCATTGGCGATGTTCTTCTTGACAATTTCAAGACCGGGCTTTTCATAGTCAACGAAAGTGACCTCGGAGGTTTTGCCGGGGCGCAGCGCCACGGTCTGCTCGGTATTGGTTACGATGTACGGCTCGGGAACGGATTCCTCACGCACAACATAGACACCGGCAGGAATGGCCGAGAGCGTTGCGGAACCGTCCGTCCCGGTCGTGACGGAGGTGGAATAGCTGCCGGTAACGGACTTAATGGAAAAGACCGTGCCAGCGATGGGCTTGCCGCTCATGGCGTCGCGCTTGATGATCTTCATATCGGGCAGCTCATAATTAGTCGCCGCAACGCTGTATTCGCGATCACCTTCGGAAACATCTACATAAACGCTTTTGGGCGTGGGATCAACACAGAAGCCGTCCGGCGCGGAGGTCTCGACGAAGCTCCAAAGGCCGGTGGCGGCATCCTCAACATAGATCTCGCCCTGCGCATTGGTGATGTCGCTGCCGACGATCTGGCCATTGAAATAGATACTGAAACGAGCACCGGCAAGGCCGGTTGTGATTCCACCGGCAGTTTTCTTCAGCACGATCTTGCCCGTGCCAGCGGGAGTAACGGGTTCATCTCCACCACCGGGTTTATCCTGAGTTGCAAGCTTGCGCGGGCCATAGTAGTTGAAGAATGACTGATTTTTGCGGTTGCTGGAAATTGCGTATACCGCCCATTTTGCACTCTGGTCCTCCACAATGGATGCAGACTTACCCTGTGCAGTGTACTCTTCAATCTGTTTCTGGAACTTGGCGTCCTCCTGTGCCTTCTGATCCAAAAGCCAGTCGATGAGACTCAGATACAGATCATAGGTGTCGGCGTTGGCGTAGCCGCCCGCGTCACCGTCTCCACCGGGCTCGCCTTTATAGCTTTGGTGATCCCACACATACGTCTGCACGGCCATAAAAAGCTGGCCAACATTGGATGCCTTGCAGTCGTTGAGGTAGGTCATCATCCATTTGACGTTCTCGACGGTCGCGGCGTCCATTTCACTGAGGCCGCTGTTCGTGACAGCCGACTGCAATACGGCATCTGCATCTGCACCGGTGCCGGACGTCCATGTAAAGGAATTCAGGTACGACGCGGTGGCGTAGTGATAGCCAAGTCCGCTATCCATGCAGTACACGAGCTTACCGTCCACCAGCGGCGGGCGGTAGCTGTACGGCGTACCGTTGGCGAGCAGGCGCGTGCTCCAATATGCCTGGTTGGTGGTAATTTTGAGGCCGGAACCCGTGTTCGACGCGGCAAAAGCCGCAGTCGGCAGCAGGCTCAAGACTGTCACCAGCGTCAAAAGCAGTGACAACAAGCGATGTTTAATTGACTTCATGTCTTTCTCCTTTCCAAAAAGCGCAATAAAAAGAGCAGATCTTGACGACCTGCTCTTGCGTGAAAGTTGATGATTTATTTGTTTGTGGGGGTATCCACCCGAGTGACGGAGCATCCATCGTAGAGGAAAAGCTGGACACAGTACCAGCACGGGTCACCAGTGTCATTGACACCTCTTGCCAGCCCAACGCCAATCTCAGATAGCTTTGGGTTGACCATGTTCTTGTTGTGGGTTGCCGAAGCGCTCCAATCTGCCACGGCCCGTTCGGCAAGTGTCTGGTCAGACAGCACCCAATCTGCGATGCGATGGATATTTTCGGCCATGTAAGGACAATTCGTGACGGTATTGAATTTTCCACCATTCGGTCTTGTGTGCGAATAGACGGTATGCGCAGCCATCTCATCGGCTCGTACCTGCGCCGCCTGCATGAGCTCGCCGTTGACGCGCAGCACAGCAACGCCATTTTCACGCCGCAGCGCATTGGTGCGGTCCACAATATCCTGTTTCATGGCATCCACATCATCGGCAGGCGTCGTAACCTCCGGCTGTGAAGCAGGTCCGCTGGTCTCCGCTTTCACCGACGCAATGCCGGTGTAGGGCTTGCCGCTCTCTACCTGCACACATTTGGCATCGCCGTCCCAATAAACCTCGAAACCAACAGCCTTGCCGATGTCCCGAAGCCGCACATAGTTGCTGCCGTTGATGACATAGGCTTCCATCTGCGCTTCTTTTCCATCTACGACAATGCGATGGTGACTGCGCTCCGCCACGATTCCGGCAGCATACGCCGTGGTGGTGACGCCAGCCAACAGCAGGCAGGTAAGAAAACCGGCTGCAAAACTTCCTCGCTTCATGGTGTGTACCTCCAAAGTCTTTTGATGGGTTCATGGTATCGTAAAAGTTGGTGGGTGTCAAAAAATATAGAGGCGTTGGAGCTCAGTAAAAGTTTTTACACCAATGACCATCATAGTATCTCATCATTTTTCTCGTGCCTGCACGCACCAGCGGTAATCCGGCTGATTCATCACGCAGGTGACAAGGGTGATGATGTTCTCCGTGCTGTCGTTTAGGACGCTGGTATCGTCCACGCCGATCTTACTGACAGAGTACACTTCATAGCTGCGGGTGCCGAGCTGGGTGGTCAGCTTGATGGTGTCCCCAATGTCAAGAGTGTGAATTTTGCCAAAGTGATTATTCACGCCGCGATTGTGGCCCGCAATCGCCACATTACCTTCCCAAATGGAAGTGCTGGCAAAATGGCCCGCGCCCTTGCGGAGCGCGTCCGCGTCCGTCCCCTGATACACCTTGACAGACAGACCGAGGGTGGGGATTTTCAGTGTACCGAGGTAGCCGCCGCTGTAATAGAGGTCTTTCGTGACCGTGGTGTACTTCACCGGCGTGTAAGAGCCTGTGCTGCCGTTGGCACTGCCGGAAGCAGAGGGCGGCAGGACGGTCACACCGCCTGTGCCACTGGTCGTTCCCGCGACTGAACCGCTCACAAGGTTTGGTGTCAGCAGCTCCCCAGCGTTTAGTGTGTAGCTGGTCGGACTTCCGAAAGCAGGCGGGATATAGGCGGCGTTTTTGCTGCGGTCGGTGTTTGCAGGCTTATCCATCGTGACATAAATGGTATCGTCCGAGGTGGGGCGTCCGAACAGTCCTGCGTCCGGGCCGTCAAAATGATACTCTAATGCCGATGCAGGCATGGAAAAAGCCGCCAGCATACAGCAGGCGGCCAGCAGCGTGGTCAGATATTTTTTCATGCGGCGTACCCTCTTTTCTTATTGATGTAGTGCTTGTAGCCTTTATAACCGGCATAGCCACAGCCGCCCAGCGCCGCAGCTCCCACGGGGATCAGCAGCCACAGCCAGTTAAAACTACTGCGTCCGGTTTTCGCCGCTGCATTCCCAACGCTGGAAAAAACAGCGGTATAGACCACTGTATCACAGCTTGTGCGGGTAACGTCACCCTTATAGTCCGCCGTGACGGTGTAGCCGGTGGCATATTTGCTGGTGGCGGTGCCGGTGTAGCTTGCCACAGCAGTGTAGCGAATGGGAATGTCGTAGCCGTCCGTGGGATCGACTGCCGCCTCCTGCCAGCTCACATCGGCAAGGGTCAGGGTGCGGCCATTTTCATTCACGGACTTGGGAACAAGGGACACATCGGCGTCGGAGAGATTGGGATAGGTGCGCTCCGCCGTCACCGTGCGGCTGCTGGTCCCGTAGCCCGCTGCCTCCACCTGAATGGTAGTATGGTCAAGGGACAGGACGCCCTCATAGCCGTCCTCGGTCTTGACCTCCAGCTTCGGCTCCAGCATTTTCAGAATTTCCGCCATGTCCTTGGTCTTGCTCTCCAGCGTGACCACCTCGATATGCTCCCGCGTGTCCGTTTCTGTCTGGTCGTTTTTCAGCAAATCAAGGAGCGTATAGGTGCGGCCCTCGCGCTCAAAGTCAGCGGTGGGGATCGTGGCGGGGTCGTCCTTTGCGGTCAGGTAGTAGACCTTTTCTAATCGGTACACACCGTTTTCCTCGCTGGCTCTGACCTCGGCGGGATAGGCGGAAATGCCGGGGAGCGTATCTGCGGCAGAGATCATTGTGGATACCGTATCGGCTTCTGTCATGGGCTCTGCGGCCAGCGCCGCGACACTCATGCTGCACAGCATCAGCGCCGTGCAGAGTGCAAACGCAACTTTCTTTTTCACGCTTCGTCCTCCTTCCTCAGCGAGCGGGCCGATTCTGCTCCGGCTGCTTGCGCTCCTGCGGAGAGATCTCACGCTGGATGTCATTTTGCAGCTTACGAAAATACTTTTGCAGGCTGTCTACCACGCCGCGCCGATCTTGCACCTCCATACCGTCAAACACCTGCCCCACGCGGCTCACATCGGGCCGTGGGGCCTCCACGCCGAAATTGCGGCAGAGCATATAGCTGACGCTCTCGGCGTCCATGGCACAGTCCTCGCGGGTATAGTAGGGATAGCGCCCGTGGTCATGGATGCCGGCGTGGACGATCTCGCGGGAGAGCGCCGCAAAGATCTTGCTGTCGATTAGGCGGCTGGATACCGTAATGCTCTGCGTCTTAGGATCATAAACGGCGTCCTGATACATGGTGCTGCTGGTGACCACGGGAACGGGGGAGCTGTCCAGCAGTCGGCGCAGGGCGGCGTCCATTTCCGGCGTATTGTCTTTCAGGCTCAGCGCCGGAACACCGGCCTTGCCGTGGGTCTGCGTCACATCAAAAACACGCCCGATCTTATAGCCGTGATACTCTCTTCCGTCCTTCACATAGGTATCCGACACGCGGATCTTCATGCCGTTCTCATCGCGGTTGACGCTGCGCCCCAGCCGGTTCCACACCTCCAGACTGTTGATGTAGGTGATCTCCGGGTTCTGTGCCATCGCCAGCATCACATTGGATGCGCTGTATCGCGGGTTGATGGCCTGCGTGTCCAGATAGTGGAGGTATGCACCGGGTTCGCTGGTGACGCGCATGACAGCATCGTCGGAAAGCTGTCCCAATTCCTCGCGCTCCGCCGCCTTTCTGCTCTTCCAGTCCTCGTCCCTCTGCTGCTTCTGCTGGATCAAATCGTCTAACTTTGCCATGTTCGTTTCTCCTTCTCAAAATCAATTTATTCCCGCGTGGGCATAGCCTTTTGAATGGCTTCCCGCACGGTGTCCTTGGTGGGAGCTGTGCCATCCCGTTCTGCCGCGGCTTGCAGCGCCATCAGACGGCTGCGGACGGAGGGGCGGGCGTCAGCCTTCTCCGCAGCCGGTTCCGTAGACGCTCTCGCACCAGTCCCGCGCTCCTTGGAGCTGTTCCCGGACGGAGCGCGGGCGTTCTCTTTTTTTGCGGCAGTATCCTCCTTCACCGGGGCGGGATAGCCCATGCGTTCAAAAATGCGGTTGATCTGCTTGGCGTCCCTTGCCTTCGCCATGATCTCCACCGTGCCGGTCTTTTCCACCTTATTGACGATGGGGTAAAACAGGACACCATAGCGTTTGGCTTCCATCTGAAAGCCCTTCAAGTCCTCCTGCTTGACGGAAAAAATGGTCAGCTCCTCGCCGTCGTGGATCAGGCGCTTGAGGTTGGTTTTACCGGCGAGCTTCTGATTGTCGTTGGCAAGGGCAATCAGAAGGGCGGCAAGATTTTTCGCCCCCAGCCCTGCCAGCTTGAGGGCGCTCTCGGTGATCTGGATGCCCTCACGCACCATCAGGTCAGCGGTTTCACCGTTGGTACTCATGCTCGTGTTCCTCCTTGTTCTTTAGATTTTCCTGCCGTTCAGTCTGCGCCTGCTGACACTGTTGGGATACCCTCGGAATGTCCGATTGTATCCTGTGGCACAGATGCAGCTCCCTGCGCTTTTCCCGCAGGGCGGCAGTCTGCTGTTGGATCTCCGCGCTGTACTTGGCTTGTGCTTCTTCATCGCTGGTGTTCCTCCTTTCCTGATATAGTGGTTTTCTCTGCTCCTCCAACAAGCGGATGTCCCACTCCAGCACACGGATACGCTGCTCCAGCTCCGCTTCGGTAGTGATCCCGCTCGATAAAAGGTATTTGAATTGCTGCTCATACCGCTCCAAATGAATGACCTCCCGCTTGACGGAGAAGGGCAGCTTGGGCGGCAGCTTTTTCCGCCTGCCCCCACGCAGCAGGTAGAGGTAGCGGAGATAGAGTGCGTGAAAGCCGGTAATTTTCTTTTTTCGGACGGTGGATAGCTTACCCTTCATGCGGTAACGCTTGGCGGTATGGGTGATGATCGGCGGGGCTATGCCGCCATGCCGCTGGCGGGAGAGCCGCAGCAGAATATCCGCTTCAGTGTAGCCCTCGCCCAAGCTGTCTAGGCGAATCGCCCGCTTTGCGCCAGGGGGCTTGACCGTGGTGTATTTCCGGTTGGGGCTGCGGCGTACCTCGTAACCGTTTCGTCGCAGGAGCATGAGAAAGGAATCATAGGTATAGGCTTGGTGGATGATGGCGTCGATGTCGGCGCGGATCACGCCGCGCACGGTGGGCTTGCCGCTCTGCTCCGCCTTCCACTCGGCGTAATGCTTACCCTTGCCCTGCGGGGTGATGACGGATAGATCATTCTCCCGGCATAGCGCGTCCGAAGTGCCGCGCACATCGTTGTAATAGCTCTCCGGGCTGGAATGGTATTTCTGCCCATCTACACAGGACACGGAATTGACCACCAGATGATTGTGCAGGTGGTGCTTATTCAAATGGGTGCTGATAACGACCTCATACCGTTTACCAAACAACCGCTTGGCAAATTCCAGCCCAATAGCGTGCGCCTGCTCTGGTGTGACCTCCCCCGGCTGAAAGGATTGGATGAAATGGTAGCCGAGGACACCGCCCATTTTGCCAAACTGCTGTTTGGTTTCCATCATTTCAGAAAGAGCGGTGTCCACGCTGCTGCAATTCAACGCAGAAGTGAAAAAGAATTGCTCCGTCTTTTCGGGATTAGAGATGTAGGTGATGCCGGACGCCAGTGAGGTCTTTTCTCCGTCTGTGATGTAGCGCACACGGTCGTCTAAACGGACGCGAATGGCAAAAACTTTGGTAACAGCCATTACCCCCGCTTCACCGCCCTCCACAATGCCGCCTGCATTTCCATGATACTTTGAATGTCCTCCTTGCGGACATAACCGGAAGCATTGGCGACTTTGGCGATTTGGTTGATGTTTGTACCGATGCCGGAAAGCTGACGCAGCAGCTCCGGCAGTTCATCAGGTGGACGGGGACGCAGGTTCACGCCCATGATAAGCCGCCGAATCGCAGGCTCCATTTTCAAGCCGCTGTCCTTGGAAAGCTGTTTGACATGGGCATATTCGTCAGCGGTCAGGCGAATGGTGATCTGCTTGACATTGTTGCGTTTCATCGGAAGTTCCTTTCCTGTTGAAGTGGGGATATTAAGGGGTCTACCCCTTAACAAGCGCATTTTGATGTCAAAATGCTATGCTTGCGGCTGCAACGCAGCCGCAGGCTACGTGCAGCCCTGACCCAGCCGAAAAACAAATCAGCGGGCTTCGCCGCCACGTGTCCGTACCCGACCACAGCCGCCTACCAAAAGCCGGAGCTGGTCGTTGTAGTCCTTTCCGCGCCGTGGTGGGTTGTCGATGACTTCGTAGTCAGCTAACGCTTGCTTAATTGCTGCCGATGCCGCCCGTCCCGCCACATCATTGTCCAGGCACAGCACGATCCGCTCCACGCCAGGATTGTCCTTCAGGTATTGCTCCAGTGCCGCGGGGAATCGGATGGAGCCATCCTTCCGCGGCTGATAGATGCCGGAGAGGGACAGCGTATTGGCGGCGCGCCAATCCTGCCCGCGCAGCTTCAGCAGCGTCAGGTAAGAAAGGGCGTCTATGGCGGATTCAAACACGCAGAGGGTTTTGCCACCGGCGCAAAGGGGAACGGCAAAGGAAAACCGCTTATCGCTGCCAGGTACTTCACCGGCAAAGGTGGTATCCGAAAGAGTTCCGCGCAGCGCACCATAGGCAGGCTTTCCATGTTCATAACCCACGAATACGCAGTTGTGACGCTCGGCATCCTCGTAAAGCTGCCCGTGCTTGATGCAGTGGTTGATGATCTCCGCGTCAACGCCCCGGCTCCGCAGATATGCAAAAACACGCCGGGTGTCGGCGTGTTTGGGTGGCAGGGTAAATTCAGTTTTCAGAAGCGGTGCAGTACGCATTGGCGTGGGCGGCACACGGGGCAATTCTCCAAGGATGCGCTGAACGGCATCCAGAAAGGAAAGTCCCTCCACGCGGGTCAAATAGTCCAGCGCAGTTGTGCCGCCGATATTCCGCGACCACCAGCACCATTTTCCGTTGGAGATTTTCAGGCTGTCGTGGGTGCGGGTGGCATAGGTATCTCCGCCGATATGTACCAACTCCTCCGGCTCAAACCGCCGCAGATAGGTCAATAGGTCCATCTCGCGGGCGGCGGCGATCTGGTCTTTCGGAATATAAGGCATGGCGTTCACCTCCTTTGGGCATAAGAAAAGCGCAAGCATTTCCGCCTGCGCTTTTCATGAAATTATTCAGTTACTTCGGAGCAGAGCCAGTGCGAATGACGGGAACCTGCTTGACTTTTTTGCCGACGGTTCGGCGTTCCAGCGCGAAAACCATATCAGGCGTCCGTTCAAAATAGCCGATGTCCCTTTTCCAGCTCATCCCGCACCTGCAATGTTGCAGGCCCGGAAACTGCTGCTTCATTTTCCTGCCGCAGTTTGGGCAGGTTTTATTGCTGGCTCCCATCCGCATCCTCCTTAGACGCCTCTTTAGGAAGGACATCCTTAAGGTAGATCTTTACCTCACGATAGACTGCATCGAATGGCGGCTTATTGACGCCGCCCGCAAAACGGAACTTATCGTAAGAATGCCGCAAATCTTCTTTCCTTTGCAGGAACCCTTGAAAATCTCCCATGGTCCTTTCGCTGCATTTTAAGGTGCTGTAGATATTCTGAACATCAAATTCAAACACTTTTGAAATATAATAGAGATCCACCACATCCTTGATTCTTCGGAACACCTTATCTGTTGATACAACCGCGACCTTATCGGCTATCATCTGCAACGGTGAAACGCCGCGAAAACAGATTCCGTCAACCTCATAGATTTGTGTCGGTGCAATCGGTCTGTTTACATCCACATCCATTGTGAACAGGATTTCATCGGTGTTGCGGTCTACTAATTCAAAGCCAGCGGATCGCTTTTCGCCATACATTCGATAAAGGCGAACTTCATAGTCCATGCCGCCTCTATTGATTGCTCGCTGTAAGGATTCCACCATTTGCTCTGCGGTGGGAGGTGTGTCTGTGTTCCAATTTGCATCAATATCTACTGTATGACGGGTCTCATCTAAAAACCCGGCCTCAAACAAACAGGCTTTCAACACCATGGAGCCCTTAAAGCTGATAGGGATGCCGCTATCGTACACAGCTTTCATGACTGAGTACATAATTCTTTCTTCCGCTGTTACATTCAAAGCAAGCACCTCAGTTTTCGTAATATTCGATTGCATCGCTGGCCAAACGCTCAAACCGATCCTGATGTTCCGGCGCGACAAAGAGCCCGTCAAAGCTGTCTCCGTTGGAATAGAAGTATTTGCTGACTGCTTCGGTAATGCCCTGCATATCTAAAATATTTTCATTTGCAAGGGCATCATATACCGTTCTGTTAAAATCCGTATATAACAATCCGTTCCGATTCTTGATATTTTGTGCGCCGATACGGTTTCCAAGCACGACCACGCCGTTAAACTTCATAACGGAGTCATCCCCATAGACCCACACGATATATTCATCGCTGCGGCCTCCGAAGTTTCCTTGACACATAAGCGCATTGTCTAACGCAAAGACAACGGGTTCTCCAATGCAGTCACGGACAGCTTGCAGCCAGGAGAGCGCGCCCACATAGCTGCTCCGAGACGGAAGATCCTTCTTTTGAGGGTCATACTTCGGTAGGGACAAGGTCTTACGGTTGGTCAGGTCCTCCTTGATACGCTGCTCCAACAGATCAGAGACATATTCGGGAGGCTTACGCATCCCTGTCTCCCAATTTTGCACAGTGCGAAAGGGGATATGATACCTCGCGGAAAATTCGCTTTGGGTATCTCCAAGCTGTGCTCTCATTTCACGAATGTTCATGTTCATCCTCCTTCCACCTGCATTATACACCCATTGAGTGTGCCAGTCAACAGCGTTCCCAGATGTCCTACAGAATATTCATAAGCGCAATCATCGCTCCGGTTCAGATTGTTTTCTTTGCGCTACAGGTTTTTCCTTGCTGCGCTCTGGCTTGGCAAGCTGCTCCATTGCGGCATTGATCACGCAGGAGTGATTGTCCACAGCGTAAACATCTGTGTGCCCGCCCATCTGCTTCTGGAGCGCCGCAAAGCGGCCTGCGGCCTGACGCGCCGGTGGGTAGAATCGCTCATCTCCCGTGCGCTGCCGCATGGTGCAGGCCAGCACGAACATACAGTGATCCTTGCCGTAGGTGTTTGTCCACTCCTTCAAAAAAGCAGACAGCTTTCCATCGTTGTAGGCGTTGGTCGCGTCCTTCTCAAAGGTTCCCGCACAGGTCAGCGTCCGATCCCGGCTGGCCATCCACTCAAAGACCTCTCCGCGAGCCATGGCTTCCGAACGGGTGTTAGGGTATATGGGCTGCGCGGGATCTCGATATTTTTCTTCGACTCTTTTCCGCAGAATATCATCCGCACAGCACGCAATGCTGTCTCGAAAGGCATCCATCTCATCCGTATCGCGGGAGAGCCAGTCTGTATAAAGCTGTGACAGGGGATGCTCAAACTCGTTCAGCACCGTAAGCTGCCGCTCGGAGAGGCTTGTTTCATCCTCAAAAAGTATCAGCAGGTTGTCACGGCAAGCGATCTCGTAGGCGTGAGAAATAATTTCATCAGGCGATTTTGCTTTCATCTCCGTAAGAAACGCCTTGTTTTCCTGTGACATTCTTTCGTATAATCTGGTTTCCAATTCGTCTTTTGTAGGCATGATGTTCTCCTTATAGCTCAATAACACGGAAATCGCTCTCTTTTTCCATGATCTCGCTGCTCAATAATATCAATGGCATATCCGAGTCTGCCAGCCGTCTCAGCTTGCTAATGGAAAGCGGAGTTGGTGCTTCAAACAGGGCCACAATGCAGGCCCACAGGTCAACAACATGACAAAGGCAAACGATACGCTCCGAAGAAAAGGAAGCTGCTGCTTCGGGCAGCATCGTGCGTAATTCTTTCATGAGGCTTTCCTGCTCTTTTAGCATCTGCTGATGTATCTGGCGTTCTAACCGTTCTTTTTCCTGCTTTCTTTCCAACTGTTTCATTGTAAATGATCCTCCATTTCAAAAATTATCTCGCCAATCCCGCCCGCATCCGGTGGGCGTAATTGGCAACGCTGTATCGTTTCATATAGGCATTTTCGCTTGGGGCCGGACTGTCAAAGTCCAGCCCCTCCATGCGGGGATCGTCAATGCCGTTCAGCACCGCCTCCACCGGAATGACGCGAAGCCTGCCAGAGCATTTCAGCTCGCCGCCAAATACGCCAGCGGCACAGTGAAAGCCGCGGTCACCGCATACCCACAGCAGCTTCTTCCCGGCAGGAATATCCCCAAAGGGCTGTTTCAAAACAATGACGGAATGTGGTTCCGCACCGGCCACCTCATAGTAGCCGGACTGCTCCGCCTTTTCGTATGCCTGGATCAATTTCTTGAATTTATGCTGCGGCTCGATATAGAACCAACTTTCCTGATAACCCATAATTTCCTCCGTTTTCTATTGGTTTTACCGCTCCAACTGCGGTCTGCGGCGCTCCGGCGGCCTTTGATCCTCGTCCGGCTCGGTGTCTACGATCTCCGGCTCCTTGTGGTCTAAATTCAGCAGGGAATTCAGTTCCTCCAGCCGTGCCGTTTTAGTGTTCAGCTCTGCCTCGCGGGGGAACGGCTTTTGTACCTCCACCTTTGCGGTTTCCAACTGTGTTTGCAGGTTGGACAACTGCTCGCGACAGGTTTGCTCCTTGATGGGCAGTCCCTCCAGCGCATTGTCCATGCGCTGCAAATTGCCAAACACATCGGTTCCCAGCGTGACCGTGTGGCGGAGCTGTCCGATCATGGTCAGGCGGTATTCCCGTGCGAAGGTATCAAAGGCCAGCTCCAGCGTCAGGCCGCGATAACTGCCGACCTGTGTCGCCTCCGGGGAGAGCATCGTTTGGCACATGGTCAGCAGCGCCGCGCCCGCCTCCTTCTTGTCGGCATGGGTGACACCCGCCAGTGTAAGCGGAGAGAAGCCGTCCCCATTGGGATGGGTATTCTCCTTGACCGTGGCAATATCTGCGCCATACCCGGCGATTCGCACCTGCGTTTCTGCGATTTGCTTCGGGAAATCCTTACTGATGGCATCCTCCAGCGCGTATTTCTGAGAAAGATGGTTGGCTTTCAGCAGTTTCAGCTTGGACACCTCAATGTCCAGATCCATCTTTTCCTTGATCATGGGGTTGCCGCTGGCCAGCGCCTTGATCTCGGCATAAGAAAGCGCCTGCTCGTCTACATCTTCGGCAGAACGAACAGGCGATTTGCTGGTCATGATTTGCGATATAAATTTCTGCTTGCTCTCCACAAGCTGGTAAAGATAGGCGTCGAAGGTGCCCTCGGTGACATAGCTGTAAATGTCTACCTCCGGGTTTTCGTTGCCCTGCCGGATAATGCGCCCCTCCCGCTGCTGAAGGTCGGACGGACGCCACGGGCATTCGAGGTGGTGCAGGGCGATGAGCTTTTGCTGACAGTTGGTGCCAGCGCCCATGCGCTGGGTGCTGCCCAGCAGGATACGCACCTGACCGCTCCGCACCTTGCCGAACAGGTCTTTCTTCTGTACCTCGCTCTTGGCGTTGTGGATGAAGGCGATCTCGTTTTCGGGAACGCCCAATTCCAGCAATTTCGCGCGAATATCATCATAAACGCTGAAAGTGCCGTCATCCTTCGGTGTGCTGAGGTCGCAAAAGATCATTTGGGTGGAGCGTTGGTCTGCGGTGCGCTGCCAGATCTCAAACACATTTTCGGCGCACTTGGCGGCTTTGCTGTTGGGGTCACTGGGGAGCATGGGGTTGACCAGCCGCTGATCCAGCGCCAGCTTGCGGCCATCGTTGGTTATCATCAGCATATTGTCCACGCTGCTGTCCACCTCGCGGTTGCGGACTTTTTCAGCACGCTCCGCCAGCGACGCCACAATCTCTTTCTGATACTCCGATGGCTTCAAGGCGATATTGTGGTAATGCGCCTCCGGCACGGGGAGCTTGAGCATATCCGCCGTCTGGATGTCCGCCACATTTTTGAATACGCTCATCAACTCCGGCAGGTTATAAAACTTGGCAAACCGTGTCTTGGCCCGGTAACCGGTGCCCTCCGGGGACAGTTCAATGGCGGTGACAGTCTCGCCGTAGTTCGCCGCCCAGCTATCGAAGTGCTGTAAGCCCTGTTCCTCCAGCGCCGACATCTGCAAGTAACGCTGGATGGTGTAAAGCTCCACCATGCTGTTGGAAATGGGGGTGCCGGTGGCAAAGACAATGCCGCGCCCTCCGGTGATCTCATCGAGGTAGCGGCACTTCATAAAGAGGTCTGAGCTTTTCTGCGCCTCGGTCTGGGCAATACCGCCCACATTCCGCATTTTCGTGTATAAAAAGAATGACGATAGGTAATCCTTTGAACGTGATGTGCGGCGAAGCCGCACATTCGTTTCCTCCGGATTTTCCCCCGTCCCACGCCGGGCGTGCACCTTTCAGCGCACCCGGCCTACCATCAGATTGACTTACTTTCTACTGATTTCATTGCATCTGTACCCTCACGAATACAGCGCACTTGTAAATTTCACTTTTTGAGTTTTTCACGATATTTCTTGATTTTGCGTACCGCCTTGGCATCCAACTCTGGCGGTATAGGACTGTTGTGTACCATGCGGTGACACGGTATACATAGCCATGCTAAATTTGGAATTTTGTTGATTCTTTCAATCGGAAGTCGTGGATTTACATGATGACAATGTTTCGGAATCAGTTCAGAGAAATATCTACCACAGCATTTGCATTTTCCCTTATCTCGGTTGTAGGCATATTCCCGATTCATAAAATACTCGAAATTGGCTCTCCATCCCTTGCCGCTAGCGTAGATGGATAAGGCTATATCTTCGGGTGTATTGATGGAGGGGCGGTCACAGGGCAACGGTTTATGCTTGGTACGATAATTTACATACCGCCTGCGTCCATCCTCCGTATAAGGGGTCATTTTCTGGTCAAATGGTTTGCTTTCATAACGACTGTGTGTAATAAACGCATAGGTTATTCCGAACCATTTCCCATCAATTTGAATTGCGAAGGTTTTACTGTCATAACCTTCGTGCCGATGTGGCAGATTACTTAATTCCTTTAACGGCACCTGCATTTGGTTGTACTGCTTGGGAAACAGGTTTTTCCATACTGCCAACGCCGTATTATTCACTCTACGGTCAATGGCATGGTAGGCATGAGAACAGATAGAGGGTTGCAAATACTGGGCCAGTCCCATAATCACGGAGTTCACATACTGGATTTGAGCCGCCTGCGTGTTGGATTGCGTGTATAATCCAATTTTCCTAACTTCTTTTTGCAAGGTATGGATTTTCTTCGTCAATCGTTCCATATCAGGGAATGGCTTTCCTACCAGATTATCTGACCATGTGGCTGGGTCTGGTGTTTTCCTCTTTCGTTCTGCCTTGACTATGTAACCGAGGAAATGAATACCATTCTTTCTCAAATCGGTTACATAGGTCTTTTCCTGTGACAGTTCCAACTTCATGCGATGCTTGAAATACTTTGTCAGTTCATGCTTCATACGGAACGCTTCCTGTTCCGTAGAGGTCAGGATCACCCAATCATCCGCATAGCGAAAATTGTATTTCGGGGTGATTCCAGACCATTTCAGCCTTCGGGTATCGTTGCATTTGTGCTTGCATTGACGGTGCGGCTCCATATAGCAGCGCCCCACATACCAGTCAAAGTCATTGAGATACACATTGGACAGCAACGGAGATAATATACCGCCCTGTGGTGTTCCCATTTCTGTTGCATGGTATAAGTCCTGATCGATATATCCGGCTTTTAGCATTTGGCTGATGATTTTCAGAACCCTCTTATCGTGGATTCCGATTCGCCATAGCTTTTTCAGCAACAATCTATGATTGATGTTGTCAAAACAGCCCTTTATATCTCCCTCGACTGCCCATACCGGCTGGTCTTTGGATTTCACACTTGCATTGATGACATTGACAATATCCCGGATAGCGTGCTTCTGCGCCCGGTAAGGACGGAAACCATAGCTGTGCGGATAGAATCTCGCTTCGCATATCGGTTCCAGAATCAGTCGCATACATTCCTGTATAATCCTATCCAATACAGTGGGAATACCCAGAGGTCGCCTTTTGCCGTTTGCCTTTTCGATATACTTCCGTTTGGCTGGCTTCGGCTTGTAATTGGAGATATTTGATTGAATCAACTGAAATAGTTCTTCTTTTGGCATTTGCAGATACTTGTCCATTTTCATCCTGTCCACACCGGCAGTTTTGCTGCCCTTGTTGGACTTGATGTTATGAACAGCGGTTACAATAGTCACTTCGCTGACCATTGCTTCCAACAGTCCCGTGAATGAAACGCCTTGCCCCGATTTTTCATAGAGCAGGTCTTGAAACTGTTTCAATTCTTTTTCTGTTGAAAATCTGACGCTTAAATGCACAAGGTTTTCACCTCGCAGTTCGTCACCCGTCTTTCAGGGAGTTATTGGATTTTCTTTCGTGAAATTTACAAATCAATCTGACTCGTGCCCTTCGCCGTGGGGCATTTCAGCCCCGTGTAATTGGCATTACCCAATTGCAGACTACTATGGCACGGCTGACTTCCTGTATTCTTCATTGTGCTGTAACACTCCAAATACAGGCTCTCAAACGTTCCCAAATCTCTATCCTTGTGGTCAATAGACCGTTGAAACCCTTAGGCCGCTACCTTACACCGGGAGAACCTAACCACACTTTGAATCACAGTTGTTGTGTGGTTCCGCATGAATATTTCATTTCATGGGGCATATACGGAAAAACCAGCCGTATCTGCTTTCTCCAATCTTCATCCTTTCGGATGCCAAGCACTCTTACGATGCTGCATAGCTTTCACTACTGGATAGCCATAGGTTTCGGAAGCCCGCACCATTATTATCCATGCCTTTCGGTTTAGGTTTTCAGGTTACGACTTCACCACGCTTTGTACCCTGTCTATTTACAGATAGACAACGCACAGTGGAGTATTAGCTCTCGTACTGCCTGCGGTTTGACAGACCGCTGTGGGATTTCTCCTTTCCGGCATTGATTCTGTACGGCAGAGGAATTTCGCCTCTGAATTTGAGATTTGAGTTCTCTACGATATTTTCTTGATATATCAAGTGCTATCGCATGGTGCTTTTCGTCATAGCTGTCTGCTACGACTTATGCACAACGTTTCGCACGGTTCTTAAAATAGTGTGACTCGTCAATGAAGATGCGGTCAACGCCCAATTCTTCAAAGGTGACCACATCGTCCTTGCGGCTCTGGTCATTCAGCTTGTCGATCTTGGCTTGCAGGCCCTTTTTCGTCTTCTCCATCTGTTTAATCGTGAAATTCTCCGCTTTTTCTCGCTTGGCTTCGGAAATGCCCATCATAATTTCGTCGATCTGCTGTTCCAGAATGGCCCGCTGGCGCTCTACGCTCATGGGGATCTTCTCAAACTGCGAATGCCCGATAATAATGGCATCGTAGTCGCCGGTGGCGATCCTACCACAGAATTTCTTGCGGTTTTTGGTCTCAAAATCCTTGCGGGTAGCGACAAGGATATTGGCCGCAGGATAAAGCTGCAAAAACTCAGTGGCCCACTGCTCTGTCAGGTGGTTGGGCACCACAAAGAGGGACTTCTGGCACAGGCCCAGCCGCTTTGACTCCATCGCCGCCGCGACCATTTCAAATGTCTTGCCCGCGCCCACCACATGGGCAAGCAAGGTGTTTCCACCGTACAAAATGTGCGCGATGGCGTTGACCTGGTGCTTGCGGAGTGTGATCTCCGGGTTCATGCCTGAAAAGCTGATGTGACTGCCATCATACTCACGGGGCCGGTTGCTGTTGAACAGAATATTATAGGTCTTACAGATGGCTTCGCGCCGGTCCGGGTCTTTCCAGATCCACTCAGCAAAAGCGTCTTTAATGAGCTCCTGCTTGCTCTGGGCGATGGCCGTCTCTTTCTTGTTCAGAACGGCAATTCTGCGCCCTTCCTCATCGTATTGGTAATCAAAAATGCGGACATCCTTCAGGTTAAGTGTCGTTTCGATAATCTCATAGGCGTTGATGCGCTGTGTGCCGTAGGTACTGATGGCCTTGACATTGCCGCGATCCTTGCTCTTGCCCTCAATACGCCACTCGCCGGTGATGCCGGAATAGTGGACCTTCATGCTCCATTGCGCGCTGCGGGGTGTCCCCAGCATTTCAAAGATAAACTGGCGCACATACGCCGTGTCCAGCCATGTCGCACCCAGCCGCACGGAAATTTCGCTGGCGGTGAGGTCGGTGGGCTGCACCTGCGCCAATGCCTCAGCGTTGATCTGATACTGCGGGTCCTGCTCCGCCTTTGCCTTGGCAATCGCCCATTTCTGACGCACATTGCCGGAAAGATACTCGTCCGCGGGCAGGTATTTCTCATGCCCGTCGTTCTCGCCGGTGTAAGCGGGGTTTAGGAACACCACGCCGGTCAACTCAGAAAACAGCGTCTCCTCGTCCTTGCCGGTGAGCCTGCCCATATAGTCCATATCCACATGAGCCTTTTCCCCGATGGACAGCGCCAGCGCCTCCACCGCTGTGTCTACCTTTTCAGCAGGTTTGTGGCTGCGGATGGTGCGCTTGGTGAACAGGTCCGCCTTTCTTTTTAGGTTCCGGTCCTCGTCCAGAATTTCCAGTGAACACAGCAGGAAGTAAGAGCTGTCCTGGTCAAACGCGATGGCGTTACCGCGGGAATTGATGAGTCCATATTTCCGGGTGAAGGCGTCATAGAGAACATTTAGCTTGGCTTGCTGCGCCTTGATTTCTTCATTGGGATAGTCCTCGGTCTGGTATTCCAACAGCGTCCGCACACAGTCCCGCAGCTCGATCATGCCGCGGATTCTGCTCTCCGCCGTCTTGGATACCTCCACCGGGTTCATGCGGCTGTTTTCACGATAGTAGATCTGCCCGTCCACCAGCGTATAGGAGAAGTTGCGGACAGCAGGGTCGGCCTCGATGGAATGAGCCTCACCCTCCAATTCTTCCTCCCGGTCGTAAGCGGTGATCTCGCCGTGGATATTCTGAACGGCCTCCGCCAGCAGTGCTTCCAACGGCTGCTCCGGGTACGGCTCACAGGTGGGCGTGGGGCCGAACGGCCCGGACACCATCTTCATCTCGCCCAAGATCATATCCGGGTGGTCGATGAAATAACTGTTCATCTGGATGCCGTTTTCATCGGTGGCAAGATGCACCCACTCCGGTTCGATGTCCACCATGCGCTCGCGCTTTTGGAGGAACAGAATGTCTGAAACCACCTCCGTGCCCGCCGCGGCCTTGAACGCATTGTTGGGTAGCCGAATCGCCCCCAGCAGTTCCGCTCGCTGCGCGATGTATTTTCGCGCGCTGGCGGTGCGCTTGTCCATGGTGTAGCTGGAGGTCACAACGGCAATAACACCGCCCGGTCTGACCTGATCCAGCGCCTTGGCGATGAAATACTCATGGATGGGGAAATTCAGCCGGTCATAGCGTTTGTCCGGCACATGAAACTGGCCGAACGGCACATTGCCGATGGCTACATCGAAAAAGTTATCCGGGAAGACGGTCTTCTCATAGCCCTGCACCGCAATACTGCTTTTCTGATAAAGCTGGCGGGCGATGCGGCCGGAGAGATCGTCCAGCTCCACGCCGTAGAGCTTGCTGCCGCTCATGCTTTCCGGCAGCATACCAAGAAAATTACCAATGCCGCAGGACGGTTCCAAAATGTTGCCCTGCGTGAAGCCCATCTGCCCCAGGGCGGCATAGATGCCGCGGATGACCACAGGCGGCGTAAAGAACGCCGTCAACGTAGATTCGCGGGCGGCGGCGTATTCGGCGTCCGTCAGCAGGTCTTTCAGTTCACCGTACCGGGCGTTTTTTTCATCAAAAAAGTCGGCAAGACCACCCCAGCCCACATACTGTGCCAGCACAGCCTGTTCCTCCGCTGTGGCGGTGCGGTTCTCCGCTTCTATGGCCTTCAGGGTGCGGATCGCGTCCAGATTGCGCTGAAAACGCTCCAACGGTGCGCCCTCTCCAATATGGTCATCGGTGATGCGGTAGTTGCTGCAGTTCGCGTCCAGCGGATAGGCAAGCGCGTTTTGCTTTTTCTTTTTCGGCGGGGTGAGTACCGCAGGCGGCTCGTCCGTCTGCGGCTGCGGCGGGGCCAGCGTAGCGGGGTCCGGCTGCTCCATGTGAGCGCGGACATAGTCGATGGATTCCTTTCGGAAGATGGGAAAGCCCGTCCCGCCTTCAAAGGTCACATCCCGCAGCGATACATTTTGCGTATGATCGTCTACGCTGTCCACTTCAAACTGCCGCCCATCTATGGTCAGGCGTGTGCCGATGGAAATATCGCCAACGGAAGTGCCGGTGTCTGTCTCCAGTTGCGTCGGCTCCCGCGAGACTGTTCCCACTGTATCAGGCGAGGTCTGCGCTGATGCGGTTTGCTCCGCCGCTTCTTTTTCGCGGATTGCCGTCTTGACCTGTTCCAGATAATCTTCGGTCTGCTGCGGGAGGTCATGCTTGTGGTTGAACAGGCTGAAAGTGCCGTCCACATATTCGGAAAGTTGCTCCTTTGCGCGCCGAACGGAGCCATAATAGCGATCATCCTCCGGCAAACCGTCCAGCCGGGAAGTCAGCGCCGCCAGCATATCCGCAGCTTTGGCCTTGTCCTGAAGCTGCTTTTCAATGATGGGAACGGCATCATAGAAGTCTGTGTTTTTCGGATAGGGGCGTGGAATTTCATCCGGGGCATTATAGAAACCGTTGTAGACGATTCGGGCCAACCGCCCGCGCTCATACTCCGGGATCTTTGCGATAGCGTCCTCGCCGGGGAATCGTTTCTGCGCGATCAGGTGCTCATACTCCTTGACCACATTGGGGATGGTCAGATGGACGGTATCATATTTCTTGGAATGGTAGTCCCGTTCGTAGTCCAGCCCCTTGTAAGTCTTGGTGTATCCATACCCGGCGCGGGCTCCGCCGCTGTACTCGCCAAAGCTGCCCTTGATGAACTTCTGACGTTCCTCCGGCGTGTGGGGATAGCAGAAGTGGGAATAGATCGCCAGCCGACTTTCGACGCCCTCCCGCAAAAAATAATGGTCGATCTCGTCTTGTGTGATGAACATTTTGCATTGCCGCAGGAAGCTGGGCTGAGCATCAAAGTGTCGTTCCTCGTATGGCAGGTCGTTGAGGATGATGCCGATGCGGTGAGTGTTATACGCTGAAAGACGGTAACGCAGAATGGATGGATTATCATAATAAGCGTCGAGAAAAGCGTGGTATTCCTGCGCCAGCATTTGTAGGCCACCATCCGTCTTTGCGAACGCGACCATGTCCTCGTCCAGTTCCGGGTAGCCCTTGTGCTGGTCGTGGATGGCCAAAGTCTGCGGGAGCAGCCCCATGTCCCGGCCTTCCTTGGTCAGGTCACGGGCTGTCATCAGGAGGGCGTCCATCGCTTCGTGCAGCACCTTGTCTGGGGCCTGTGTCAGTTCGGCGGCGGAGAGATAGATCCCGGCCCGTAGCAGCCCCAAAATGCGGCCCGCCGCCAGTCCCCATGAGACCACGGTTTTGCTGTATCCGGTGCGGACGCTGTCGCCTTGGGCGAGGTGGATGCCGTCCTCCAGAAACCAAACGGCATATTTGCGGCCTTCGTACTCGATGCCGCGCCCATTTTCTGTGCCAAACTCCCGACGCAGAAACGCTATATTTTCCTGTTCAGAATGCTCCCGCATATAGAATACGGCGACGCGCTCCGCGCTGTTGGGTTCGTTGCCGCCCGTGCAGAGTGCCAGATCAATGACCTCCTGCGGCACCGTGCGGGCCGGGGCCAGAATGCCAGAGGGCGCGTCTGCTGGAGCCTCGTACACCGGGGCGTCGCCGCCCATGTCGAATAGGGCAAGCTGCTCCGCGACGATTGGGGCATTTTGCAGGCCCAGCTTGATTTTGTACTCGCCGCGCTCGATCAGGCCCTCGGTCATCTCGGTGATGACCGACCATGAAAAAACGGACTCTGAGGTGCGGGAGAGGTAGCTGCCCTCCCACATCAAAAGTCCGTCCTTCTCGGCATGGTAGCCTGTCCGAACACCGTCGGTCAGGACTTCCACCCATATATCGTTGTAGCTGTTTTTGAGAAATTCCGTCCGTTCTGCAAGATTCTTGTGCGCTTGAAAGCATTCAAAGATCTCCTGCCGCTTGTGCTTGCGTCCACCGTCGTCCAGCAGATTCGCTTCAATGAGATGCATATCCAGAAAGGCGGGCAGTACTGCGGTATTTTGCTGTGCGGTGTCATGCTCCAGCGCAAAGGCTGCTGCCTGCTCCTGTGCCTTTTCGTCCGGGTAATCACCGTAGACGCGGAGGCACTGGTGTGTTTCGGCGTCATAGACGGCAGCGCCGTCGTATGCAAAGCCGTCTTCCTCCATCGTACCGGCAACATAGCCCTGCGCCGCAGCCTCCGCTTCTTCCAACGTTTGATAGTCCAGCTTATCGTCAAAGCCGTTTTCAATATGGTGATAGGCTGCGACCTGATAGGGTGCGGCCATCTGCGCGGCATATCGGTCAATGGCTTCTGCGGTCAGCCATTCCGGTTTTTCCGGGAGGGCGTCATACAGCTCCCGCATTTTTTTGATCTGCGCGTGGACATTGCCTGTCCACAAATGCTTTTCACTCCGGCCACCAGCGCCGAGGAAGTAGTCGCAGTCGGCCCGCAGACGGTCCAGCAGCGCGTAGTCCCCGCTGCGATCCGCCGAGTCCCCGCCAGCCAGCTTGGGATAGGTCTCGCCCAAAAGTTCCTGATGCAGCCTGGTATGGAATGCGGGCATATCGTAATAGAGCTTGGCAAGCCGCAGATCGCCGCTTTCGCTGACGATGCGCCGGATCGCCTCCGCCCCCTCCAAGAATGCGTTCTCCCGGTCTGAATTGCGGCAGGCGTTTCCAAACGTCGCATCTTTCATCAGGGCGTCGCCCACGGTTTGTTTGTACTGTGCAAACAGCTCCTTTACCGTGGGTTGAGGGGAGTCGGCAGAGGAAAAGGCAGGAAGCTCATCACTTCCTGCCTTTGCGGTTTCTTCTTGATTTAGCTGTAGATCAGGTCGTTCAGCACCAGCTCCTCCGCGCTGTGCTTGAGGTTGTTCATCAGGCCCGTCCAGCGCAGCGGATCGCGCTCCTTCAGCTCCTCTGTCACGCCCTCGACCTGCGCCATCTGCGTCACGGTCTGCTCCACCATCTTCCGCGCGGTCTGCTCGATTTCCGCCAAATGCTCCGTCAGCTTGCCGCTGGTCTTGAGATTGGTGTAAAGCACCCTGCGGCGCTTCATCAGATACGCTCTCCGCAGCTCCGCGTACTTGCCCAGATGCACCTCCGGTACGCTGGGCATCATCAAATTCGGCACCTGAAAGCCGTTCTGCATTCTGTAAGTGATCTCCATACTGTTTGCTCCTTTCTCGGCCTGTTTCGTGTTGTTCTGTGTGGTCATCATATCTGCTTTTTTCACGGTTTGCAAAAAACTGATCCCTCTGTGCCTGCATGACCGTTCGGCTGATCTCCCGCAGGCCCATCTCTGCGATGTCGCTGGTAGCGATGCCCAGGGCGTTGACCGTGGGCGGCGTGTTAAATTCGTAAACATGGGCAAATTCGTCAGCGGTGAAATAATCGTCTGCCCGTAAGCCCAGCCGGGTCAGCAGCATATAGGCCACGCTGACCTCCAGCGCATCCCGATAGAACACCTCTAAACTGAGGTCGTCCAACTCTTCCAGCAGACTGTCCTCGCGGCACTCCCGCAAATCTTGCAGGTAATCCGTGATGTTGTCCGCTACGGCGTTATGACAGGCGGAACGCACGGCATCCGCCAGATTTTCTTTTTCGGACAGGCTGCCGAAGGTGGCCTCCAGCGTTTCGATGACCTCCGGCTCAAAGGCCGGGTGCATCGTCCAGATGGGTAGCGGACGGGCAAAGCGGGACGCATGGGTGTCCGAAACATCAAAATAGAGCTTCAGGCAGTTTTGTCCGTCATCACCAAATACGGCAATACTCTTGGCCCCGCGATTGACCCAGCGTCCAAACTGACGGTTCCAGCGCTCCATCTCAAGGACCGCCGTGGCGTCCGGGCGCTGGGCGTAGATCAAAAGCTGCTCATCGAAGGGGCATTTGTAGTTATAGCAGGCTGCGCGGAGAAAGCCCGTCCAGCTTTGATAATTGCCGGTGACACTCTGCACGGTCTGGTCATAAAGCTCTGTGATAAGCTGAAATTTGGTTGGCAAGGCTCGCACCTCCTATCTCTCCGGCTCCGTTCGTTTTTTCGCTTGAAGCCGGTCATTCTTTTGCTGCTCTTTTTGGGCCTTTTCAAACGGTTTTCGCTGATAGCAATAAATATAAAACTGGTAATCACCTTTGATCGGTGTACAGCGGAGCATATACACATACTGTTTGGTTTTCACCATGAAGCCGCAGGAAGGAAACATTGCGCTCTTGATGGCGCAGATCTGCTCATACCGGTTGCAGTAGCGGTTCATGCTGTCGAAGTCACGCAGCGGGGAGCCCGGCTGCTCCCGCAGCCAGTTTACGGTACGGTCAATGTCGGCCTTAAACTCCGGCGTGTTCAGCGCATCCTGCTGGTGGGGCCACCATGTTGTATAAAACTGCTTGCCGCTGCCAAAATCACCACGCAGGTGTCCCACACAGCCCGCAGACTTGTCCTGTTCCTCGCTGCGGGAGAAATAGAGAGCGTGCAGTGCAGGCTCATTGACGCTGTAAAAGTCAATGACATCCTTATCACTGGCGGGATATTTCTCCTGAAATTCCGCGAGGGTACGGCATCCGCCGTCCTGAAAGGAAAGGCTGCCGCTCTCCAGCGGAATCCACCCATCAATGGGAAGCTGGAACGGCTCGCGGGTGAGGACGGTGCCATAGAAGTTGACCATGAGGTTTCGAGCCAACTCCCTCGGCTCTCCCCAATCCTCATCCCCATGTCGCAGCTCGTAGCGATATACGCCCTCCGGCACGGTAGCTTGGTCAATGCGGCATTCTGTAAACAATGCCGGTTGGTCAAAAATTGTGACCTCCTCATAGTGAACTTGATTTACGCCATACCTCATCTGGCTTCACCTCGCTCTCTGTGTTTCTTTTGCACTCTCTGACGTGCTAAAAACTCCGGCACTTCTTGGAAACCGAAGGTATCTGCGTAGTAGGCGGTTTTCTTTCCACCCTGCGTCAGTACCACAATATCGCTTACGGACAGGGAACGCATCCGATGGGCAAAGGGGCGGTGGTCGCTGTTGTGCTTTGCCCATAGATGCTCCAGCGAATTTTCCTTTGCGAACATACCGGCGTAAGAACGCTGATAATCAGCGTTCTGGAGTTTTCCCTTTGCCTCTGCATAAGGCCGGAAACAGTAGTCTACATCAGCGATTGCAGGGATTTGGTAGATTTCATAGGTGCCGATCTCGGCGCTGATTTTCGGCGTTCTGGGAACATAGGTATTGCCGCTGCGTTCCTGCATTTCTGCAAACTCGCAAATATGATAGGCGGAGTTGCCGACGCAGACATGGCAATCGTCAATATACTTACAGGGCAAAACCACCTTTTCACCGTCAAAGCGGGTAATGACGATGCTTTCCCCGTCTTTGATAGTAAAAAGCGTATGATATTCGCTGTCGATGAAGCGGATCATGCGCTTGTCATGGTCAGGGTTTGGAAAGGCGGTAACGCCCATGATGTTTACCGGCTCACGGTCACTCATCGTGCTGTACCTCTTTCTTTTTTCGGCTCAGTACGCTTTTGTTCATATTCTCTCAGCTTTTCTTTCGCCCAATCCGGTATCTTTTCTGGATTGGCTACGCCAAGAATGTCGGAAGCGTCCCACCGGCATCGTTCCCCGGAATACAATTCCTCGAAGTAAACCGCACGCCCGCGTGCGCCGGGTGTGCAGCCAAATCCACTCAGCGCGAAGCCGAGTTGACAGTCTGCCGTGCGGTATTCTGGTGCAAGGCTGGTGGGGCGGAGAACGATCAGCTTGCCTTGCAGAGATTCCTCTGATGGAGGAAGGCAAGCCTCCGCGCCTAAAACGGCATAGGGGACATTTCGGGCCGCACGGAATGCTTTGACTTTTTCGACCTGTGCCTGCAAGCGATTCAAAAAGGTTTCTGCAATTTCCAGATAACTCTTACAGGCAAGTGCTTCGGGATACATTGTTTCTCCGAGAAAATTGTACTGCTGATAGCAGGTCATATAGGTTTCGTCCTTTGGATTGAACCCCATAAGCAGAACGCGCCCACCCATACGAATGGACTGTATGATCTCGTAGTCACCGGCTTTGTCGGGTTCTGCGCTTTCCTGCTCCCTGTACCCAAGCCGCTCCGCTTTATCCCGTAAGATTAGGTCTTTGAGATAGGCACCCTTTTCGGGTTGCTGTTCAAACCAATCGCGGACTTCTCCGTCACCAAGGGAAAGCTGGAAAGTAAATCTCATGATTTTGCTGCGATATTCGTCATTCTTTTCTTTACGCTTCTGATAGTTCGTCATCTGGCCTCACCTTGTCCTTTCTTCAGGGCGGTGTGCTGGTGTTCTTGCTGTGCCATGTGATCTTGTTGCTTTTTGTATTCATCACCTGCTCGTTTGCAGAAATCTTCAATAGCGGCGGCACGATAGCTTCTGTAATGTCCCCAAAAGTAATTGGGTGGGCCATCTCCATCATTTTTGCAGTTGCGCACCCATGTCACAAACGGATCAGGGGCTTTATTACATTCACCTATGGCAAACTCGGCATTACCCACACGGACACGCGCCGTAATTTGATAGTCGGCGTTGATGATCTTGCCCACCACATAGCTGCCATGCTCCAACTCCATCGTACAGCTTCCGTTTTTCGCAAAGGTTACTTTTACCGGCATAACCGGAACGCCGCACACTAAATCCGGCTGCATGATAAACTGTGTGTTCATGCCCATCAGTTCATTGGGGAGTTTGTCCATCGGCAGGTAAAAATGCTGCTTGCCCATGATCTCATAGCACAGCAGGAAACTGCTGACAGGATAGTAGACGCTCATGATTGGGTCTTTGATATGGCCTTGCAGAATATTAGAATTCACATACTTTGCGGTGTCCAGATACCATTGCGGGTTCGCACCCGGTGTATTCCAGCCAAACATTGATCCGGCCAGCATAGCGGATTCCTGCATATCTGAAATACCACGGCTCTCGTTGTGACTACTGGCAATGTCACGGTTTTCCTCGCGGTTTCCGGTATCCCATTCGGAGGGATAGTAACCACTCTCGCCTTTTTTGATGATAATAAGCTGCCCTGTGGAGGGCAAAATGGAAAAGCAGGCATCGGGTAATTCATTTCGTCGCATAGCTGCACCTCCTCATCGGCTCTGTTCCTGCTGGCGCTTGCGGTGCCAGCCTTCCAACAGCTTGATAATGACATCCTCCATCTGCTTCGGGGTGTAGCTGGCGGGAAAGTATTTTTGCAGGCGGTCGTTGCGGATTGTGACCTTGCGCTCCAACGGCTTTTCTTCCCGCATGATGAGGTCGATGATGTTATTCTCCAGCTTGCCTTCGCCGCTGAGCTGCTTGAGCCGTTGGGCCTGTCCCAGCGATGGGGATACCTCGTCACGCTCCATGACCAGCAGGAGGTAAGTCTGTTCTTTTTCGGACAGGTGGGAAAGGAAATCCGCCGCGGGAACGAACTTGAGCGTTCCTGTATCTACTGCGTCCAGCAGTGGGGGAATCAGCTTATTTAGGCGCACATAGCGTTGGATTGCCGTTGCGTTGTCAGCTACTTGGTCGGCAAGAATTTTAACCGATGCTCGTCTATCAAAATTATCTCCAAGTTGGAGATAATTTTTAGAAGGCCGTCCAGCCTGCCGTTTCATGGCGTCCAGCTTCAGCTTGTAGGCTTTGGCTTTCTCGCTGGGCAGTAAGTCCTCGCGGTTGATGTTATAGTCCACAACAAGGATGTCCGCCTCCTCGTCACTGTAATTGCGGACGATGACAGGACGGGTATCCAGCCCCACCGCTTTTGCGCAGTAATCGCGCCTGTGGCCGGAAATGATCTCATACCCGCTGCTCTCACGGGGGCGAACAATCAGCGGCTCAGCGATGCCGATATGCTCGATGCTGTCCATGAGGCGCACCAGATCAGGCGTGGGGCGGTCAATGGTGTACGGCTGACGGGAATACGGGAAAACTTCTGAGGCAGGAACGATCTGAATCCGCTCCTGCCTGTCGGCTTCACGCTCTGCGTCCGTTTTGAACAGGTCATCGTACCGGGTCAGTTCGATGCCGCTTAATTTGCTTGCCAAGGCTCAACACCTCCCTTGTCAGATTTTCATACGCCAGCGCCGCCTTGCCGCTGCGGTCGTGGTCGTAAATGCTTTTGTTTTCCACGCTGATCTCCGCCGCCTTGATGGAACGGGGGATCTCGCTTGCGAACACATGACCGCCGTAGGTTTTGCGGACAAGCGCATTGATCTCCCGCGCCAGTGTGGTGCGGCTGTCCACCATCGTCAGCACAATACCGTCCACCTCCAGCTTCGGGTTGAGCTGCCGTTTCACGCGGGTGATGGTTCGCAAAAGCTGTTCCAGCCCCTTTGCGGGGAGATATTGCGCCTGCACGGGGATAATCACGCTGTCCGCAGCGGTCAGGGCGTTGATGGTCAGCATACCGAGGGACGGCATACAGTCGATGAGCGCGTAATCGTAGCGGTCTGCCACGGTGGACAGATATTGCCGCAGCACCGTTTCACGGCTCATGGTGTTGACCAGCGTGACCTCCAGTGCCGACAGCTCGATATTGGCGGGGACAAGGTGGACGCCAGACGGGGGGTGCAGAATGCCCTCGCCGGGGGCGATGGGCTGCTCTGCGATGATCTTCTCCATCAGGGTGGAGAGCGTGGGGGATAATTCGTCGGGCTGCGGCCAGCCCAACATCTGCGTGAGATTGCCTTGTGCATCGGCGTCGATCAGCAGAACTTTTTTACCTTGCCGAGAAAGACCAACGCCGAGGCTGGCGGCTGTGGTGGTCTTACCCACGCCGCCCTTCTGATTTGCCAGTGCGATTGTTTTCAATGGGACACCTCCTCCAACAAAAAAGGAGCCTTGCGGCCCCTGTTCTAACAAAGCTGTTGCTTCTTACGGTTATTCTTTTTTCGGGTAGTATTCTTTCTATTCTCAGTCTTGCTATATCTCAGTCTTATTAGATTTCGATTTTCGAAAGTCAAGAAATTCGAAAACCGAAAATCAAGACTTTCGAAAATCGAAAGTCACAGAAGCGCAGACTCCGGCCACATCTATGATTTTCGAAAATCGAAAGTCTGGACTTTCGATTTGTTCAGGATATATCGCCAGCAAAGTTTTTCACATAAATGATAGCCGGTTTTCCAAGTCCTTGCCGCTTGCGTTCAATCAAACTAATACCTTTCTTGCTGTCCAATTCTGCGAATAGGCGCACCGCCTTTTCAGAGCGACAGCGCAAGGTTTCCATGACTTCTTCTACCGTAAAAATGATAAAGACACGATTTTGGTCGTCTACCCAGCCGTTCCGATAGGACAACTCCATGCGATCAAGCAGCAGCCCATACAATAGCTTTGCATCAGAGGAAACGCCATCAAACCGACTATCGGTGATTAGCAGTTTTGGAATGCGAAAGAAAGCGTATTGTTCACCAGAATGTCCATAGTAATAGGGCAGGGATAAGGCCATAGCGTTCACCTCACATTCTATGGGATATAAAAGGGCAGGGGACTCCGCTGCCCTGAGATTTCAAATTTTTAATTGCTCGGTACACTTTTGCAACAGAGCTTGAAATTTTTTGGGTTTTCTATTTCCGCGTAGGCAATAGGACGACGAAAGAAAGGTTACAAGCGAATCCCTTGTAATATTCCACCCTTTTCTTCCGAGTATGGCAGTAATACGCTTTTCGAGTACCCAGCGTTGAATAGCGGTCATTGAGAACCCTGTCAGTTCCCTGATTTGCTGTGTCCGAAGGAGATCGGGCAGGTATGAAAAATGTGCCTGCAGCACCTCATATATTTGCCGATTTACATTTTCATCATTTCCATAAAGCGTATCCTTTTTGTAAAGATAGGCAAGTGCATCTGTGAGCTTAATGTGATGAATACGCCCGGTAGGGGTATCTACTATCTCATATGAGATTTCTCCGCGCCGGGTTAAATTATATGCAGTCTTGTGGCATATCCCGCACACTTCACAAAACTGCTTTTGTGTAATATACTCCGGATATGCTACTGCAAGATCCGAATAATAGGTCAGCAGATCCATTTCAGTTCTCCCTTCTGGTGATTGCCGACAGCAGAGAAAACCAATGATTCTCAGAAATGTGGTCTATCCTATTTTCTATCCTTTGTCTATTTTTGCTCGCATTTTTCGGAAAATGCGAAAGCGCCTGCCACCCCTGTTTTTCTTGTAGCAAATACTCAAAAAGTCCTGATTTTTCAACGGGTTCAAGGCATAGTAACTACCGTGTACTGCTTCGATGTGACGCCTAAGTGGAACAGTTTCGAAATTACTCGAAATCAGTTTGAGGGAAACCTCACGAGGGTTCGAATCCCTCCCGCTGCGCCAAGGATAAACCTCTTTTGTCTGTTACGGCAAAAGAGGTTTTTCGTAAAGAGAGGGACTGAAAATGCTGATTGACAGTTCGATCGCACAGGCATATATCGAGAGCAGCTGCGTCGACGCTTTTCGTGCTTCATGGCTCTTTGAACACACCTCGGTTTCGTCAGATCTTGGCAGGAATGCATTTACTCCGCCGCCTGAGGATCTTGCTCTCCGAGAGACTGTGCGCAAGCTCGAACGCCGTATCTGTGAAGCGGCTGCGCACTTTGTCCCCGTCAACCGCCCGATTTGGGACGCGCTTTTCCCCGATTGGGAGGCGGTACAGCCGACACTTGATTTGATCGTCGGTTATCCCGAGCCTTACGACGCCGTTGCGGCACACTCGCCCGACGGGCAGGCACATCTCATCTTTGACCTCATCCGTTGGTGCAATTATGCGGAGCTCGACCAGCTCGACAGCATCATTCGGAATCTGCTGACGCATGAGATTACGCATCTCTTGATTGGACACCGCTATCCGGCGGCAGATGCCGCATTGGAAAGTACAGACTATTTGACAAGATTGGATGCTTACACATTTCATGAGGGATTCGCCCATCTTCTCTCCTATCAGGCGACAGAAATCGACTGTGTGGACTGGCATACACCGCAGCTTACCGAGGTCGCAGCAGCAAGCCGTGCCAAACTGCGCCTCGCGCTTATGGAGACGGATCCAGACAGGCAAAAGCAGTTTCTTGAAGAGGCGGTCTGCGGATCGTACTATGAAAAGTTTGCCTGTATGTGCGGTATGCTGTATCTGGCAGACCGATGGGAAACGCAGGGAATCGACGGCCTGAAAAGCGCATTTGCGGACTATCACGGCTTTGCTCAAAGGGCCTTGAGCATTCGAATTTGATTGCAAAAGAGGAAGAGACGCGAATGCGTCTCTTCCTCTTTTACACCTTCTCCCGCTTCTGCCGCCAGAGGTTGATCGCCAGCATGACCGCGGCGTAGATCAGCGCGGCGGCGAGGATAATGAGCGAGAAGTCGCGCTGCATCTGGTAGCTCGTCGTCGTGAAACCCTTGACGAGTAGATGACCGGCAAGATAGCTCGCGGGAATCAGCGCGAGATAGCCGAGCGCTTTGCCCGTTTTCTTCCTGCGGCAGACGAAAAATGCAATACCCAGCGTAATAAGGAGTGCTAACGATAGCAAAACGTAATAGCCCAACGCCAGCCTCGGCAGCGAAATGACACCGCCGTTCATGCTGCCGCAGAGCAGCACATCGTCCTGCCCGTTGTTCTGAGAATAGCAGACTGCCGCGCAGTTCGCGGCGTCGAGCGTAAAGAGCGTGCGCGCGGACTCCGCCTTGGCGAACACGCCTTGCAGTGCGTCCGCCTCGCGCTGTGTGCGATCATTTGCGCTGTGTGTGTTCGGGGCGCCCCCGGTTTTGTCGAATGCGCCGCGCCATGTGTCGAGCGGCGTGCGCCATGCGGTGATGAAGTAGATGGTTCTGCTGCTGTTGGAGTCCTGCGTGTTCGTGACCTCTGCGCCGGAGACCGGCACGAGCAGGCTGACGGAGATGCTCTCCGCGCCGCTGAGATCAGAAAGCCCATCCGCTGCCGAGCCGTCGTCCGTGAGCGCGCTGGGCGAGCGTGAGATCGCCCACTCTGTCTCGCTGTACGGCAAATACTGCGGCGCGGTGAGGTACGCGAACCCCGCCGTCGCCAGCGTCAGCGCGAGCGTGACGGCCAGCAGTACGGCGGTCAGCTTCTTGCGTCGAAGCTGCCGCTTCAAGTCGCGCAGCGGCTGCGCGCTGACGCTTGCGGGCTTCACGTCCGCCTTCAGCGCGTCGAGCTCGGCGCGGCAGGCCGCGCACTGCGCTAAATGCCCGTCCACAAATTCCTTCGTCTCCTCGCGCAGCATGTCTTCCTCATAGAGCGGCAGAAGGTCCTGCACGATGCTGCAAGTTTTGTCCATTTCAGTCGTCCTCCAATCCCTCGCGGATCATGCGCTTGGCGCGGTGATACGTCACGCATGCCCAGTTTTCCGTCTTGCCGAAGAGCGCGCCGATGTCGCGGAAGCTCTTCTCACCGTACACGCGCCACATGAAGACCTCCTTGTACGGCTCTCTGAGCGCGTGCAGCAATTCCTGGATGCGCGCGGCCTCGCTGTGATCTTCTAACTCCTCCTCGTGGCTCTCCTCGGCGATCCGGCAGTCTTCGAGCGGGGCAAGCCGCTTTTCGCGCCGCAGCTGCGAATAATAGAGATTCTTCGCGATCTGGCAGAGCCACACGCGCACGCTGCACTCGCCCCGAAAGCGGTCGAGGGCGTCCATCGCACGGAAAAACGTCTCACTCGTCAGCTCCTCGGCGACGCTCTCGCTCCCGGACAGCGAAAGCAGATACCGGTACACATCGTCAAAGTACACGGCGTACACCTCTTCAAAATTCGTCAGCGCCCTCACCCCCTTTCTGTCTATAGGACGGCGGAAAACCGGTTTTCTTACAAAAAAATCCGTCCCGCGGGACGGATTTTTTCTTTCACGTTTTCACGACTCTTTTCTTGCCGCACTTCGGGCACGTGAGCTCGACCTTGCCGATGTTTTTCGGCACGCGGCAGTACGCGCCGCAGGAGCAGCGGACGTACTTGTGCGCCTTGTCGGCGCGGCGTGCCTTCGCGCCGCGGATGGCGTTCGCCTTCGGCGTCCACCAGGCCAGAAACTTCGCGTTTTCGGCCTGACGGCGCGCGAGATTGCGCGAAAAAATGCGGATGAGCACAATGAACATCAGCACCATCGACACAAAGTACAGCGCCTGGGAAACGCCCTGCACGCGGATGATCGAGCTCAGAATGCTCACGGCCAGCTCAAGGATCACGAGCGCCCAGTTCAGCGCATCTACGCCGTTGCGGCCATACATAAAGCGGTAAAGGGCATCGCGGAATTTGTTCACAAAAAACACTCCTAAAATCTTGATGCTGCCATTCTACACGCTTTTTGAACCCCCGTAAAGGCGTTTGAACAAAAGTTTACAGAATGGAAAAGAGTAAACGCAACCCGCCCGCCCCCCGTCAGTCGCCTTACAGGGGGGCAAGGGGGCCCGCCCCCAAAAAGCCTCGCAGAGTTTCGCCGCTCCGCGGCGAAATAAAATGAAATCGTAAATCCTGACGACATGTGCGTCAGGATTTACACTTCTCGCTCCGCAAACGTGCGCGCCTACGGCGCGTGCGCTGCCGCGGAGCGCAAAAAGCTAAAACGAAAGCCCCGCTGAGCGGGGCTTTCGTTTTAAGCATTAAAGTCCGTTGGTGTAACGATACAGGAACGTCACGGCCTCGGCGCGGTTGCAGGAAGCATACGGGGAGAACGTCGTGGCGCTGGTGCCGGTGGTGATACCCTTACCGACGGCCCAGAGGATGGCCTTGTAGTAGCTCGCCTCGCTCGTGGCGCCCACATCCTTGAACGGGTTGGAGTAGTAGCCGCTGGGCTGACCCGCGTAGCGGTACAGGAAGGTCACGATCTGGGCACGGGTGCAGACCTGATCGGGGGAGAACGCCGTGGTGCTGGTGCCGGAGGTGATGCCCTTCTGGCTGGCCCACAGGATGGCCTTGTAGTAGCTCGAGTGCGTGACGGCGTTGACATCACGGAACGGGTTGCGGGTGGTGGTCGGCTCCGGGCTGCCGGCGGCGCGCCACAGGAACGTCACGATCTCGGCGCGGGTGCAGGACTTGTACGGGGAGAAGGTGGTGCTGGACGTGCCGTTGGTGATGTTCTTGCCGACGGCCCACTTGACGGAGTTGTAGAAGTAGTCGGTGGTCTTGACGTCGATGAAGTTCATCGTCTGGCCGATCTTGATGGCCACGGTGCCGGTGAGCTGGCGGGTGCCGGTGCCGGTCGTGCCGTAGCGGGCGTAGATGGTGAACGGGATGTAGACGGTCTCGCCGGTCTTGGCGTAGCGGCTGGCGAGGAACGCGACGTCGCTGAGCGCATTCTGGCTGGCGGTGGCGCTGTAGTAGAACTTGTCAGTCGTCTTGACGGAGCCGCCGTAGTTGTAGCCGCTGTAGTAGGTGTAGAGCGAGCCCTCGTTGACGGCGGAGACGGCGCTCTGGTCAAAGGTCACGTAGTCGATGGTGTAGTTGCTGCTGTAGCCCTTGGTGGAGTGCAGGTAGCTGAGGAAGTCGCTCTCGTCGAAGCGGACGCTGTCGCCCTGAGAGACGGTGTACTTGATGTCCTCGCGCACGAGGTTGACGACGACGCTGCCGGAGTAGCTCACGGTCGTGCCGCGGCTCGTGGAGGAGCTGGAATAGCGGGTCGCGTACAGGGTGAAGTTCAGCGTGATGGTCTTCGCGGTGGTCTTGTCGTTGGGGACGAACGTCACGCTATCGAGGTTGGTGACCTTGGTGCGGGTGTTGAACGCGCCGGAGGAATTGCTGGTGGACATGGCGGTGCCGCCATAGTACAGCGTGCCCTGCGCGGTGGTGGGCAGGGAGAAGGTCACGTAATCGAAGGTGACATAGGGATAGGACTTGCTCTTGCTGGCGTCGCCGCGGGCCTCAGCGACCTTGTTCATGAAGTCGTTGAAGTCGCTCTGCGCGAACTGGACGGTCTCACCGGCCACGCCGTTGTAGTTGATGTTGTAGTTCTTCTGGTAGACGCTGATGGTGCCGCAGTAGAGCTTATTGTCGGTGCCCTGCGTCACGACATACAGCGTGCACTTGCCATTGATGAAGTTGGTGTCGGTCAGGGAATAGAGATTGGCGGTGGCAGTGGTGGGATAGTATTTCTGGGTGCTGCCGTTGTTCCAGTCGACAGGCTCGGTGTTCACACCGGCAACATAGTAATACCTTGCGCCGGAGGGAACCTGAACGTAATAGCGATAGGTGTTGCCGTAAGCCGCGACCGGCTCGGGATACTGGTCGGCATAGGTGGTCGAGCTGGGCGTTACGGGAACGTTAAACGTAACGCTGTAGGTCTTGGGAACGTTAGAATTGGCAACGCGGGTGGTCACGGTGGCGGTGAACTTTGCAGTGCCGATGCCGCTGAGGTTTGCCTTGAAGTAAAGATAGCCGGAGCCGCCGGCGGGATAGTTGTACGAAGCATTGCTCGTGCCGACGCCGTAGGCAGCGGTAGAGGCGACCTGCGTGACGCCGCTGAGGGAATAGACGGTCTCGTAGGTGTAGGCGGTGCTGTAGGTCTTGTTGATGGCGGCCTGCGCGGCGTTGACAAGATCACTGTAGCTGTAGTTCACAGAAGTGCCGTTCTGAACAGCACTGAGGGTCGCCTCGATCAGGGCGCCGGTAACGGGGATGTTCTGCACATAGTCCTTGCCCTTATAGGTCGCCTTTGCGGTGACAGTGGTAGAGCCGCTTGCTCTGAGCGTTACCGTCGGCGCGGCGGTCTCGGGATTCGCCACAGTTGCGATGTTGAGGTTGGCGGAAACAAAGGAGTAGGTCGGGACGACCAGGCTGGCGGGAGATGAGGTATTCACAAAGTTCGCCGCCAAAGTCGCGGTCTGACCGATCTGCGTCAGCGTAACGCTTGCGGGGACGACAGTGAAGGTATAGGTGTCGGGAAGGCTCTTGACCGTGATGGGGTCACTCGTCTTAGCGAGCTTATCGCCCTCGCTTGCCTTGCAGTAAACAGAGTAATTGGTCGCGGTCGCAACGTTTGCGGGGACCGTCCAGACGAGGGACTTGCCCGTGCCGATCGGAACCTCGGCAGCCTCGCCGATCTTGTAGAACCACGCATAGGTGGCAGCGTTGCTGAGACCGGTGGAGGAAGCGGTGAGCGTGGTCTTGCCGCCGGAGATGACCTCAGTAAGGCTTGCCGCTGCGGTCACGGTGGGGGTGGTGGCGTTGACCGTCACATCAGCCGTCAGCGCGGAATCCTTGACGCGCACGGTCAGCTTTCCGCCCGCGTAAGTGGGCTTCTTGCCCTCGGCATCATCGATCACATAGCCAGTTGCGGAGGCAGACCACTTGTTGTCGCCATCGATCGTCTCACCCGCAAGAAGGGAGATGTTGACCGCGCCGTCCGTCACAGAATAGGTTCTGTTGTTGAAGGTGACGGTGGTGATGTCGCCCGGGAGGAGCCTGTCATTGACAGTGATTTCCTTGGCAAGAGCGACGACCTGCTGCGCAACGACAGTGCTGCCGACGATCGCCTTGATGGTGCAGGAGGGGTTAAGCTTTCCGGGCGTCATCGGGGTGACCTTTGCGCTCAGACCGTTGCCCTGCGCGGTGGCGCCGGACCAGACATAGTCAAAGCGGTAGCCGGTTTCGCTGTCAAGCGGGGTTGTAGTACCGTCCTCGGTCTTGGTGACACCAAGGCTAGATGTGTCCAGCGTAAACGTAATCTCGGTGCCCCTATCAACGGAAGTAGAAGCGGATGCGCTAATCGTTGCTTTGCCGGTTATGGCATAGCCATCCGCAGGCGCGTCCGCCCTTGCAGGCACGACGACGAGGCTCAGGACCAATGTCAGAGCCAATAGCAAGGAGAGAAATTTTTTCATGTGATCTTCATCCTTTCGTGTTTGTTGTTGTCGGCTCCGCGCGCACAGAGCCTTTCTCATACACATACATTTTACCATGCCGCGGGAAATAAGGGAACAGGAAAATGGAAAATTCATAAATTCTTTATCTTCCCTCTTCGCCCAGTTTCCCTTTGCTTCATTGATTAGACGCAAGAAACGTCTGTTTTGTTTCACAAAAACCAAAAATTTCCCAAAAATTTTTTACGCCGCGAAAAAACGCACATACACGAACACCCCCAGAGCGATCTGCGCAAGTAAGATCGCGGGAATGCCGAACTTGAAGTACCAGTGCCGCGTCTTGTGGTGAAAGACCCTCATTGCGAAAAGAGCACCCGCGCTGCCGAGCAGCAGCGCGAGTGCAAATAGAGTCTTTTCGGGCACGCGCCGCGCGCCCTGAATTTTGGCGCGGCGCTTGTCTGCGCCGTAGACGCAGAACGTCAGAATATTGATCGCGGCGAGATAGATGACAAAGTATCTCACTTTTCGAGCTTGCTGAGCTCCACAGCCGCCGCCGCGCCGAGGCGCGCGTTGTTGAACACGAGCTGGATGTTGGAATCCAGACTGTCGCCGCCGGTCAGGTCCTTGATCTTGGCGAGCAGATACGGCGTCGTGGCCTTGCCGTGGATGCCGTCCTTCTTCGCGTCCTCGACGGCCTCGGCAATGGCCTTGTCGATGACTTCCTTGTCCATGGAGTACTCTTCGGGAATCGGGTTCGTGACGAGTAAGCCGCCGCGCAGACCCAGCTCGCGCTTGACGTGGAACGCCTTGGCCAGCTGCTCGGGCGTGTCGAGCTCGTAGTCGACGCCAAAGCCGGACTTGCGCGTGTAGAACGCAGGCAGCTCGCTCGTGCCGTAGCCGATGACGGTCACGCCGTGGGTCTCGAGATATTCGAGCGTCAGACCGAGGTCGAGGATGGACTTCGCGCCCGCGCACACGACCATGACGGAGGTGTTGGCCAGCTCTTCGAGGTCAGCGGAGATGTCGAACGTCTCCTGCGCGCCGCGGTGCACGCCGCCGATGCCGCCGGTGGCGAACACGCGGATGCCCGCCATGTCGGCGATCATCATCGTGGTGGTGACGGTGCACGCGCCGTCCTTGCCCTGCGCGACGAGCACGGGCAGGTCGCGGCGGGAAGCCTTCGGGATGCCCGCGCCGGTGCGGCCGAGGTAGTCGATCTCTTCCTTGGAAAGGCCCGCCTTCAGGCGTCCGCCGATGATGGCGATGGTCGCGGGCACGGCGCCCGCGTCGCGAATGATCTGCTCGACCTTGAGCGCGGTCTCAACGTTCTGCGGGTAGGGCATGCCGTGGGAAATGATGGTGGATTCGAGCGCCACGACGGGCTTACCGGCGGCAAGGGCCTCGGCAACCTCGGGGGCGATATCCAGATACTTGTTCATAGTTAAAAATCCTCCTGTAAAGTAATAGGTGAAAGTTTCACGTTTACCTTTTGAGGTAAGGTTGTATGATAACATACAACTTGTCAAAAGTCAATACAAAGCGGGGCTTGAATTTGCACGGGAAGTGGCATATAATACCTCTATTATCCCGTGAAAACCCACAAAAGGAAGGAAAATTATTATGGAACGAGTGAGAATTGCCGCGCTCTTCGCCGACAAAGAGCAGTACGGCGGCGCAAGCGTCACCGTATGCGGCTGGGCGAAGACCATCCGCGATATGAAGACCTTCGGATTCATCGAGCTGAACGACGGCTCGTGCTTCCGCAATTTGCAGGTCGTGATGGATGCGAATTCTCTTTCTAATTATAAGGAGATCGCCGCGCAGAACGTGGGCGCCGCGCTCATCGTGCGCGGCACCGTCGTGCTGACGCCCGAGGCCAAGCAGCCGCTCGAAGTCAAGGCAGCAGAGATCGAGGTCGAGGGTGCGTCCTCGCCCGACTATCCCCTGCAGAAAAAGCGCCACAGCGTCGAATATCTGCGCACCATTCAGCATCTGCGCCCGCGCACGAACCTCTTCTCCGCGGCTTTCCGTGTGAGAAGCGCGGCGGCCTACGCCGTGCACGAGTTCTTCCAGAGCCGCGGCTTCGTCTATGTCAACACCCCCATCATCACCGGCAGCGACTGCGAGGGCGCGGGCGAGATGTTCCAGGTGACGACGCTCGACCTTGAGAACCCGCCGAGAACGCCCGACGGCAAGGTCGATTACAGCAAGGACTTTTTCGGCAAGAAGACGAGCCTGACCGTCTCCGGCCAGCTCAACGCCGAGAACTTCGCTATGGCGTTCGGCGACGTTTACACCTTCGGCCCCACGTTCCGCGCCGAGAATTCCAACACCGCGCGCCACGCCGCCGAGTTCTGGATGATCGAGCCGGAGATGGCGTTCTGCGACCTCGACGGCGACCTTGAGGTCATGGAGGCGATGGTCAAGCATATCATTCGCCGCGTGATGGAGCGCTGCCCGGATGATCTCGCGTTTTTCAACAGCTTTGTCGACAAGGGTCTGCTGGAGCGTCTCCAGCACGTCGAGAGTTCCGACTTTGGCCGCGTGACGTATACCGAGGCCGTCAAGCTCTTAAAGGAGAGCGGCCAGAAGTTCGACTACCCCGTCGAGTGGGGCATCGACCTTCAAACCGAGCACGAGCGTTACCTGACCGAGCAGATCTTCAAGCGCCCCGTGTTCGTCACGGACTATCCGCAGGAGATCAAGGCGTTCTATATGCGCCTCAACGACGACGGCAAGACCGTCGCCGCGGCGGACTGCCTCGTTCCGGGCATCGGCGAGATCATCGGCGGCAGCCAGCGCGAGGAGCGCATTGAGCTGCTCGAAAAGCGCATCCGCGAGCTCGGCATGAATCCCGAGGACTACTGGTGGTACTGCGACCTGCGCCGCTACGGCTCCTGCCGTCACGCGGGCTTCGGCCTCGGCTTCGAGCGCATGGTGATGTATTTAACGGGCATCGGCAACATCCGCGACGTGGAGCTGCATCCGAGAACGGTGGGCAACGCAGACTTTTAATTCTTCAAAAAACAAGGGACACGGAAACCGTGTCCCTTGTTTTTTTGAGAATTACACTCCGCTTCGTGCCTTGCCGCCCAAAGGGCGGCTTCGACACGCGCGGAGCGAGAAGAGTTTTTTGGCACGCGCATGTCGCGCCAAAAAACGATTCGAAATCATTTCGCGTCTGCGAATGCGAAAAGCTGTGACGCTTTCATTATTTGTGGTAAATAGTTACAAATGGGAACAAAAGCGCCAAAGGTGTAGTCAAAAGAAGTGAAGTCTGCTATAATGACCGCGCAGTTTTGAGAGAGGAGATTTTGACATGAAACACTTTTTTGCGCTGCTGCTCAGCGTGCTGATGGTGCTGTCGCTGCTGACTGCCTGCGGCGATAAGACGACGCCGTCCGACGGCGACGATCAGACCGTCACGGACGAGAATGGCAGCGACACCGACAACAATACTGACGATACAACTGATCCCTACGACGCCGTGCGCAGCTACTGGTCCGAGGACCAGCTCACGCAGGCCTGGGGGCCGGATCAGGTGGTGGAGCACCTCTTTTTCCACCCGATCATTGCCTACCCGCAGTGGGCCTTCCACGACTGCAATGCCAGTCAGGACCAGCGCTACGGCCTCGACGACTGGATGGTGACGGTCGACGAATACAACAAAATTTTGCAGTCCGTGTACGACAAGGGCTACATCTTAGTCGCGATGGAAGACGTCTGGAGCGAGGTGACGGACGAGTCCGGCACGCACATGGTGCGAAACACCCTGATGCTGCCAGAGGGCAAAAAGCCGCTCATCATCAGCTTTGACGACGTGAACTACTACCCCTACATGCTCGATGAGGGCTTCACGAGCAAGCTCGTCGTCGGCGAGGACGGCGAGATCTGGGCGCAGTGCACCGATCCGTACACAAATGAGACCTTTTTGACCAAGGAACTCGACGCAACGCCCATTCTCGACCAGTTTGTCTACGAGCACCCCGACTTTTCGCTGAACGGCGCGAAGGCCATCTTCTCGCTGACGGGCTATCAGGGGATACTCGGCTACCGCACGCAGGATGACCGCGACATCGCGGCAGATTCGCCCGACCGCCCCGCGTTCGATGCCTACCGCGCGAGCGAGATCGAGGCGGTCAAGCCCGTCATCGAGCGGCTCAAGGAAACGGGTTGGACGTTCGGCAGCCACACCTGGGGCCACATCCGCCTCGACACCAAATCGCTCCAGACCGTCATCAACGACACCGAGCGCTGGGCGGACGAGGTCGGCTCGCTCGTCGGCCCCACGCAGATCCTGTTCTATCCGCACGGCGGCCGCCCCGACGGTGATGACTGGCACCAGACCGGCGAGCGCTTCCAGTACCTGCAAAGCCAGGGCTTCCGCATCTTCGCGAGCGTCGGCACGAGTTCGTTCAGCTATGTGAAGCCCGACATTTCCGCCGTCATCTGCGACCGTCTGCATCCGGACGGCACCACGCTGCGCCACTCGCGCAGCCGCTATCTGCAATTCTATAACGCCGAGGACATCATGGATACGCAAGTCCGTCCTGATCTCGGCGTAGACTGGTGAGGAGGCGTTTTTATGGCAACGTTAGAAGAACTCAAGGCGAAGGCCGTCGCCATGCTGGACATGGCGTATGTGCCGTATTCCCACTTTCCCGTGGGCGCGGCGCTCGAATGTGAGGACGGCGCGGTCTTCACCGGCTGCAACATCGAAAATTCAAGCTACGGCCTCACAAACTGCGCCGAGCGCACCGCGGCGTTTAAGGCCGTGAGCGAGGGGCACCGGCGCTTCAAGCGCATCGTCATCGCTGGGCGCAGCGACGACTACTGCTACCCCTGCGGTGCGTGCCGTCAGGTGCTCTACGAGTTCGGCCCCGAGATGGAGGTCATCTGCCTCAACAAAAAGGGCGAGGAGAAGCGCCTGTCGATCCGCGAACTCCTGCCCTATGGCTTCGACCAGACGTGGCTTGCGATCGACGAGAAATAACGAAAAAAGAGAGCGGCGCTGCCGCTCTCTTTTTTGTTCGTTTCAGTTGCTGCCCGAGGAAGAGGCTCCAATCGTCACTTCGCCGCTCATCGTTTCGATCGTAAGCTCGCTCACCGCGCCGCCGTCGAGCGCGGGCACGGTGTAGTATGTCTCGTGATCGCCGCAGGCGATGAGCGTACCTTCGCGCTCGGTGAGCGCGGAGCGGAACGCGCCGCTTTTCGTTTCATAGTCGAGAGTAAAGCCGTCCTGCGCGGGAAGGGTCAGATAGATGCTGCCGCTCTCCGTTTCGGCATCAAGGCGCAGCGCACGCTCGGTAGCCAAAATCAGGTCACCGCTGACGCTTTCGAAGTCCAGCGCGCCGAGCGCGCCGGCGATATCCACCTTGCCGCTCGCGGTTTCGATCTCGGCATTTTCCGCTTCGCCTGCAAGCTCGATCGCGCCGGAGAGCGTCGAAATATCGACCCTTGCCCACGTGCCGTCCACCACGCCCACGCTGCCGCTCACCGTCTCGATCTCGACCGCGGGGCAGCTTGCGCACATCACGCGTGCGTCGCCGCCGACGGTCGAAAGGTCGATCTTCTGCGCATCGGCGCTCACATAGGCGTAGGCGTCCGTTGTTTCGACTTCGATCTCCTCAAAGTGACCGGCGCTGACCAACTCCGCCGGAAGTCCCACGTCGAGGTGCTTTTCCCCGTCGTAGCTGCCGCGGTAGGCATCGCCGAGGAAGCGGATGCGCAGCGTGTCGCCGTCGATCGTGCAGACCATCTTCTCGCTCTCGGCGAGCGGCGCGGTGGATTCCTCCTTCACGCTGATCTGCGCGCTCTGCCCGGCGGCATAGATGTTCACGCCGCCGCTGCGCCACGAGATGTCGATCTTGCGGATGTCTTGGCTCTCGCCGATGCTGAGCACCGCGCCCGGGTGGAGCTCTTCGCTCCCCTCCGCCTGCGTGCAGAAGGTGTAGGTCGCGCTGCTGCCGTCCCAGAGCGCGTCGACGGCGAAAATGCCGTCGCTTTGCGGCAGTTCTGCGCGGAATGTGCCGTTATCCTGCCGCTGCGCCGAAAGCGTCTCAGCCTGCGCCTCGGTGTCGCCCCAGCACGCGTCGTTCCAGTACCGCAGCGAGACGGAATCGGGCGAATTATCGCCGAAATCGAGCGTTACGGTGTAGAAATAGGCGGCCGATACTGTAAAGGGCATTTCCAGTACAGGCGTGATGTCACGGGAGGTTTCGTCCAGCGGGTGCGCGCCGCAGGCAATGACGGTCATACTCTGTAGGCCCTGGGGGTAGGTCCAGTCGTAGCTGCCGCTTTTGAGGGTGACGCTGCAAGCGTTTGCGCTTGTCACCGTCAGTGTCGGCGGGGTTTGGCGCGCGGCCTCGTCTGCGCTTTTTTCGCCGCAGGCGGCGAGGGAAAGGGCCAGCGCGAGCGGGAGCAGAAGGGAAAGGAGCTTCTTCATCGTTCGTTCCTCATTTCTTTCGGATACTTCTATAGACGTATGATAGCCGAAAAAGTTCCCGCGCACAACGGCGATCGTTGCACAAAACGCGGCAATTTGTGGTATCGTGAATTCTAATACCGGAGGCGGTACAACTTTTTGCCGCGTTGTGTGCAACGCTGCTTCATGATACGGCGTATCATGAAAAGGCAAATCATGCATCAGTGTTCCCGCGTTTGCAGGGGGGTGTGGGCTGCCTTTTCCAACATTATCAAAATTTGGGGGAAAGAGCATGGAGACGACAACAAATTACAAACTTCCGCAATGGGTCAAGGAGGACCCGATCAAAATGCAGGACTTCAATGCCGCGTTTGCGAGCATCGACGCGGCGCTCAAGGCGGAGACCGACGCGCGCAGCGAGGCCGACGGCACGGCGGCGGAGCGCATCACGGCATTGGCGCAGACGATCGCAAACGGCAAAATCTGCCGCATCAAATACGGCAGCTACGCCGGCAATGGTCTGAGCGGCGCGGAAAATCCCAACAAGATCGACTGCGGCTTTTACCCGCTGCTTGTGATGGTGAGCGAGCAGAGCGACACGCAGCACTGGGCGCTGCGCGGTGTCAGCGGGTTTTACAACTCGAATAACCGGGGCAACGCGGCGATATGGGACAACAGCAGCGTAAGCTGGTTCTGCCAGCAGGAAGAGGATCAGTATTTCGCCCCGCCTGCCATCCAGTTCAATGAGGCGGGCAAAACATATTATTATGTGGTGCTCGGCTGCGACGCGGACTGAGACGCAGAAAAACAAAAAACAGCCCCCGGCTCAAAAGAGCCGGGGGCTGAAACTCTATTCAGAGATTTTTTGCGCTTACGTCAATGATTAGTTGGCGTAGTAAGCGTTGAGAACACCAGAATCAGTGAGCTTGCCAGCAGCGATGTCGATGGTGAGGGTGATGGAGTCGGGACCGAAAGCGGTGAGCTTGGCGGTAGAGACGCCGAACTCAGTAGCAGCACCAGCAAGGGTGATGGTGTAGGTGCCATTACCGGGATTCTTAACAGTCTTGGCGTAGGACTGGAGAACAGCACCGGTGTCCTTATTCACGATGTTCAGGGTGTAGGTGTAAGAGGTAGCGAGAGGATCGGGGTTGGTGGAGGTGTCGACCTTGTTCACAGCGTAAACCTGGAGCGCCAGACGGTTGAGGGTGGCGGAGGTGGCAGAGGTCTCAGCGTTGTAAACAACGATGACGTTCTGCGTGGTGACGTCGCCGAGAGCCAGAGGCATCTTGGTCAGGCCGTCAACGCCGTTGCCGGAAACCGTGTAGAACTTGTCGTTGGTGATGGTGCCATCGACATAGTCGGTGTAGACAGAGTTCTTGTAGGTATCCTTCTCAGCGCCCACGATGGAGTCGACCTTAACGGTGTAGCCGGCGTAGGCAGCAGCCATGGGATAGCCGGTGAAGGCGGTGATGTCAACGGAGCTGGTGGTCGCAGTGCCGATCGCAGCGATGGCGGCATACTCCTTGACGTAGTTGTTGCTCAGAGCGACCTTGAAGAGACCGCCGGCGACCTTATTGGTAGCCTGGGTTTCGAGGGCGTTGAGCAGGGCGATGGCATTAGCAGTGTCCTTGTCACCATAGATGTTGCCCTTCACGCCGTCAACGTAGCCGGGGATGGTGTAGACACCGGTCTTGGCGTCATAGGAGATCTGCTCGTTGGCATAGTAGAAGAGGCTGGTGACCTTGGCGGCAACGGGATCGGCGATGACGTAGACGTAATCGGCGACCTTATCACCGTTCAGATCGACGAAGTCGACCTCAGCCTGAGCATAGTTGTCGATGTTGCCGAGACCAACGATGGACTTGAAGGTGTAGGGATTGGTAGTGTTGTTGCGGACCAGGAAGACGGTGGCATCGTCAACGATCAGGTTGTTGCCGTTGTACTGGGTGTTCTTGCTGACGAACAGGTTCTCGTTGTGGAACTTGGCGTCAACAGTGGTAGCGACTTCGACAGCGGCGAGAGTGCCGTTTGCCTGGGTGGTGAACTGGAAGAGGTGGCCGTTCAGGATACCGTTGACATCACAGACAGCGTTGGTGTTGATGTAGGAGTCAACGTAGAAGTAGTCACCATCAACCTTCATGACCTTGTTCTGGATGCCGGTGCTGTGGGTGACCTTACCGGTCGCAATCTTGGGGGCCACAACGCCGGAAGCAGTCTCGTCGAAGTAGGTCATCTTGCTCAGGTCGACCACAGCGGTGGTGCCGTCCATGTAGGTGACGTTCGCCTTAGCAACGCCGGAACCGTCCGCAGCGTTGCCAGCCCACCAGATGGAGTTGATGACGCCGTAGCTGGTAGCAGCAGCGATCTCAACGTTACCGATGAGGTTGTTGTACTGATCGAAGAACCAGGTGAACTTGTTAGTGCTCTTCCCCGCGTTGTCGAAGTAGAACTTGGCAGCATCGTCATAGACAGTGCCCTCGACGTTGTGCTGCTGAGCGTTCCAGTAGATCACGCTCTGAGCGCCGTCAACAGAAGTGGCCTTGGAAACGATCTCGCCGTACTTGTCAGCGCCGGTCTTGATGAGGCCGCTCTCGGTAGCGTTGTTAGCAGCGTTGGTGTAGGCGTTCAGGAGAACGTAATCGCCGACAGCATACGGATACGCATCCTCGCCGTTGGTGAGGGTGAGCGTGGTAGCAGCAGTGGAGCCCTTGGTGGCATAGACATCGAGCTTGATGGTAGCCTCGGTGCGCAGGTGGCCCTGAGCGTCATAAGCCGCGGGAGCAACATAGGTGACCTTGGCGAGGAAGGTGTCGATCATGACGATGGTATCGTCATAGACCTCAACCAGACGGCCCTGAGCACCCATCTTGGTGACGGTGTCGGTCAGGTTGACCGTGTAGGTCGTGGGCTGCTTCTGGCCGTTGACATACAGGGTGTAAGCGGTGTCGACCTTCAGGCCAGCGTCGTGAGCGACGTCGCACTCAGTAACAGCCTTGGTGTAGGTCAGGTCGGGCTTCTCAACGAAGGTAGTGCCCTTGTCGCCGGTGTTGTAGGTCCACTTGGTGGCGGGACGGCCCCACTTATCGGAGGACTTAGCAGAGTCGAGCTTGAAGTTCTTCTCACCGAGGCTGTTGTTCTTGGCACCGATGACCTTATCGGTCACATAGCCGAAGGCCGGGGTGTAGGTGACCTGAGCCTTCTGGATGCCCTGGAACAGGAGCTCAGCGACCAGCTCACGGGAAGCGGGAGCGTTCAGGTCGGTGGTCTTCGCCACTCTGTCCAGAACGCCGAGCTGCTGCGCGGTCTGCGCAACATGGAGCGCCCAGTCAGCGCCGGAGAACTCGTTGTTCTTGTCGTAACCGACAGCGCGGAGGATCATGGCGAGGACTTCATAGCCGGTGACCTTGCCGGACGGCTTGAAGGTGCCATCGGGATAGCCCTTGACGAGGGAGGCGTTGGCGCAGTAGCCGATGTAGCCCTGAGCCCAACCGGCACCAGCCATGTCGCTGAACTTGTTATAAGTGGCATAGAGGCCGGACTTATCGTTCTTGGCGACGTCGGCAGTGTAGATACGATAGACGATCGTAGCTACCTCAGCGCGGGTGATGTTGCCCTCGGGCTTGAAGGAACCATCCTCATAACCCTTGAACACACCCATGCCATTCAGAACGGCAACAGACTCAGCGTAATCATCGCTGATGCTCTTGTCATCCTTGAAGGCGTTGGCGCTGACGGCCAGAGACAGAGTCATGACCAGAGCCAGCACCATTGCGAGTAACTTTTTCATAGATGTTACTCTCCTTTCATAAATTTCCATCCCTTTGGAGCGCTCCGGCAGCGAAAAGCGGGCATTTTGCTGTTCGCGGGCGAAAATGAAAGTTGACCGAAAAGGTTACAAAGCATTTCGATTTTCTTGCATTTTTGACCGTTTTGCAGGAAAACGCGCGATTTTAGTTGCTATCGCATCCCCTTAAAGATGGTTCGTTTGTCAGAAAGGAGCAAGTTTCGGCGTTTCTCGGCTTACTTACCGTGGCATGCCGATCCCGTAACTAAGTCGGGAACGCACCGTTCCCCACCCTTTCTGCACTGTCACCTTACCACAAGCAAAATTTCAAGTCAACGCTTTCACCCCATCTGTAACACACTTGTAACAAACCGCCGCTTCTGTTACAGCTTGACATAAAACCACAGAAAACCCCATTATCCGCCACCACATACATATAATATATAAGCACAAATATGAAAAAAGCGGCCTAAGCCGCTTTTTGTGATTTTAGGCCCGCGCAGCGGTCAGGCGGCAAGTAACTGTAGTCCGCGCCGCCGCGCGGGGAGCGAAATTTCCCTTTTCCAGCCGCGGCCCGCCGAAAAAAAGGAAAGCCCGCTCACCTGAGCGGACTTTCGCCAATATTTTTTGTACAACCCCGTACAACCGCAGTCCCCTTAGAAACAAAAAAGGCGGCTTTCGCCGCCTTTTTTGAAGTTCTTTACTGAATCTCGATCTGCTTCGCGTTCACCACGGCGCTCTTCTTCGGCATGTTCAGCTTGAGCACGCCGTCATTGTACTGCGCGGAGATATTCGCGACCTCGACGCCGCTGATGTCGAACGCGCGCTGGTAGCTGCCGTAGCTGCGCTCGCAGCGGACGTAATTGCCCTTCTTGTCCTGATCCTCGTGCTCGCTGTGGCGCTCGGCGCGAATGGTCATCGTGTCGCCGTCCACATCGACGTGGATGTCCTCTTTCTTGAAGCCCGGCAAATCAGCTTCCAGCAGGTAACTGTCGCCCTTGTCCTGAATATCGGTCTTAAACTCGCTCAGTCCGCGGCCCCACGAGCCGTCACCGAAGAATGCGCGCTCCATCTGATCCCAGGGATCATAAGCTGCAACGTGGTTGTTTCTGCGTTCAAAAGGTCTCAGTTCAAACATAATCAAAGCCTCCAAATCTATTCTGGCGAGCCGCTTTTGCAGCCCGCGTGGTTTACGTTTCTTTCGTTCCCCTCGGAACAATTATGAGTATAGGCTCGCCCTGTGAACAAAAATACATCTTTTGATGAACAAACTTTTAATTTTAGCACTCGCGCGTCGAGAGTGCTAAAATTGTGGTAGCTGCGGACCGCTGCCAAACCGCTACCCGACCTTTCGCGCCCCCAAACCCTTGAAAAATCGGGCTTTTTCGCCCCGTCAAACCCCCGTTTCCGGCAAATCGCTACCAAACCGCTACCAGCCGCGTCCGCAAGCCCTTGCGCGGCGGGCTTTTTCCGCGTCGCTAAGGGGATGCGATATCCACTGAATCGAATGATTTTCCATCGATTCCGATGAATTTTGATTATTTTCTATTATTTCTGCAACAATTTGAGAATTTACGAATTTTGGCGGCAACCACGGGAAAGCGGGAGGTTCGGCGGGTGTTCGGCCGCGAGAAGATGGAAATTTATGAAAGGAGAGTAACATCTATGAAAAAGTTACTCGCAAT
>ERZ773235.291-NODE-291-length-71249-cov-9.935893_pt1 | contig 71249 bp, 64 predicted proteins | sample MGYA00580522_ERZ773235 | MGnify/ENA primary metagenome ERZ773235 (study PRJEB29015, sample SAMEA2737797) | human gut metagenome | biome: human gut; feature: human-associated habitat; material: faeces | place: China | collected 2012 ...
GCGGGGATGGCCTCCTTCACGGTCATGCCGTTGAGGAAGCCGGAGTTGACCATGATGGCGCTGTCATCCTTGGCCACAAAGGCCTCCTTGGTGACATCGCCGCCCTTGACCACCTCGACGATGGGCAGGCCGAACTTCTTGGCAAACTCCCAGTCGCGCTGGTCGTGGCCGGGAACGCCCATGACGATACCGGTACCGTAACCCATGAGGACATAGTCGGACACGAACATGGGCAGCGCCTTGTGGGTCACGGGGTTCATGACCTCGATGCCCTCCAGCCGGACGCCGGTCTTTTCCTTATTCAGCTCGCCGCGCTCGAAATCGGACTTATGCGCCGCCTCGTCCTGATAGGCCGCCACCTCGTCCCAGTTTTTGATGAGCGGCTGCCACTCCTTCAGCAGCGGATGCTCGGGAGAGATGACCATATAGGTGGTGCCGAACAGGGTATCGGCGCGGGTGGTGTACACGGTGACGTCGGTGCCCACATTGGTCTTGAACGTGACCTCGGCGCCGGTGGAACGGCCGATCCAGTTGCGCTGCTGGATCTTCACGCGCTCGATAAAGTCCACGTCATCCAGATCGTCGATCAAGCGCTGGGCATAGGCGGTGATCTTCAGCATCCACTGGCTCTTCTCCTTGCGGATGACCTCGCTGCCGCAGCGCTCGCACACACCGTTGACCACCTCTTCGTTGGCCAGCACGCATTTGCAGCTGGTGCACCAGTTCACGGGCATGGTGGTCTTATAGGCCAGACCGTGCTTGAACATCTGCAGAAAGATCCACTGGGTCCACTTGTAATAGTTGGGATCGGTGGTATCCACGCAGCGATCCCAGTCGAAGCCGTAACCCAGCATCTTCAGCTGGTTGGTGAAGTTCTGGATGTTATTTTTGGTAACAACGGCGGGATGGATATGGTTCTTGATGGCATAGTTCTCCGTGGGCAGACCGAAAGCATCGAAGCCGATGGGGAACAGCACGTTATATCCCTCCATCCGCTTTTTACGGGTGACGATATCCATAGCGGTAAAGGGACGGGGATGGCCCACATGCAGGCCCTGACCGGAGGGATAGGGGAACTCGATCAGGCCGTAAAACTTGGGGCGCTTGTCACCGGTAACGGCGGCATAAGGCTTGGTTTTTTCCCAATTGGCCTGCCATTTTTTCTCAATGGCCGCAAAATCATAATTCATGGCTGCTTCTCCTTTGTATGATCAATAGTATAAACAATATTTTCCGCAAAATAAAAACCCCGACTGCCAAAAGCAGTCAGGGACGCATAAACGTGAAACCACCCTGATTCCGCCGCCGGTTGCCCGCACGGCGCTCAGTTCCCCCGTTTTTTCGGGGGATGCGCCGATAACGGTGCGCCTCCGCTCCGCCCTGTTCAGGCGGATAGCTCCGGGGCCAGTATCACAGAGCACTCCCGCCGGCTTGCACCGCCGCCGACTCTCTTGAGGTGAGTGAAGCTCCGCTTTTTTCCCATCATTGCCATTTTCCCAATTTTCAGAACATTGGTCACATTGTACCCACTTTTTCGCCGTTTGTCAAGGGATTTTCACCTGACAAGACCCGTTTTCATACAATAGGGCATACCGGAAAAATACTGCGGCGGCGCAGCAGGCTGCCGCCGCGGACAGGAGGTTTTTATTGATGGCAGCACAGGAGTTTTCCCTGCAGCAATTGCAGCCCTTTCTGGACAGAAACCCGGGACGAGGCGTGCTGCGGGTGCAGGTATCCACGGCGCTGGGCGCTTTCCCCGTGCCGCGGGCACTAGTGGAGGTGGCGGTGATGCTGGACGGCGCGCGGGTACTGCTGTACCGCAAGCGAACCGACTGCAGCGGCATTGCCGACGGCTTTGTTCTGCCGGCAAAGCCCGCCTATGAATCCCAGAGTCCCGGCACCGCCGGGAACAGCGCCGCCAACTATGTGGTATCGGTAAGCCACCCGGCTTATGAAAGCGTATCGGATCTGGATGTGGGCGTGTTCGCCGACAACAAGACCATTCTGCCGGTGACGCTGACGCCGGCAACAACGTGAGGAGGGAAACGATATGCCCACACTTCCCGTGATCCCGGCCATGATCACCGTCCACCTGGGGCCGCCGGACAGCAGCGCCCCCAATGTGACGGTACCATTTGCCAGCTATATCAAAAATGTGGCCTCCCATGAGCTATATCCCACATGGCCGGAGGCGGCGCTGCGGGCCAACATTATGGCCCAGATCTCCTTTGCCCTGAATCGGGTCTATACGGAATACTACCGCAGCCGCGGGTATGATTTCGACATCACCAACACCACCGCGCGGGATCAGGCCTATGTCAGCGGCGGCAATGTATTTGAAAACATCAGCCGCATCGTGGACGACATCTTCAACAACTATATCGTGCGGCAGGGCAGCGTGGAACCGCTGTTCGCCGCGTTCTGTGACGGCGTGCGCACTCAGTGCGGCGGACTGAGCCAGTGGGGCAGCGTGGATCTGGCGGAGGCAGGATATATCCCCTATGAGATCCTGCAGTACTACTACGGCGATGATATCAACATCGTATTTGACGCGCCGGTAGGCGACAACATTCCCTCCTACCCCGGCCGGCCGCTGGAGCGAGGGTCCTACGGGCAGAGCGTGCGCACCATCCAGCAGCAGCTCAACCGCATTCACGAAAACTATCCCGGAATACCGGTGATCTCGCCGGTATCCAATGCCTATGACCGCAATACGGAGGACGCCGTGCGGGAATTTCAGCGGGTGTTCAACCTGGAAGCGGACGGCATTGTGGGCAAGGCCACATGGTATAAAATCAAGGAGATCTGGACGGGCGTCAAGCAGCTCAGCGAGCTGGCCAGCGAGGGCCTGACGCTGACGGAGGTGGAACCGGCCTTTCCCGAGGTGCTGCAATACGGCGACGAAGGCGTGGCCGTCAGCACGATGCAGTATTATCTGGCATTTCTGGGGTATTTTCTGCCGGAGCTGCCGCGGCTGGCCATCACGGGCAGATTTGACGACGATACCCGGGACGCGGTATATGCCTTTCAAAACGCCTATGGACTGAATGTGGACGGCGTGGTAGGCCGGGACACATGGAACCGGCTGCTGAATGTATATGACCAGCTGCTGCGGGATCTGCCTCAGGACTATCAGGACTACATTGAGCAGGTGTATCCGGGCCGCTTTCTGACACTGGGAGACGAGGGGCGGCCCGTGCGGCAATTGCAGGAGAACCTGCGCAGAATCGCGGCGCAGGACCCCGCCATCCCTACCGTGGAGGCGGATGGCATCTTTGGGGAGGCTACGCGGCGCGCCGTGACGGCCCTGCAGCGGCAGCTGGGCATGGAGCAAACCGGCGCGGTGGGGCCCGTTTTATGGACGCGGGCCGCGGAAATGGCCAGCGGACTATAAAAAGGCGTTGAAAGACCGACTCCTCATAAGAAAACATACGGTTCTGTCTGCGCCTATTGGACTGAGCGACGGCCGCAAAAATCGCCCCATATTCACATATGGGGCGATTTTTGCGGCGTGTATTTTCTTATATGGGATCGGCTAAAGTCTTTTGCGTTTTTCGGGTTATTCGTTGGGCGTTACAACGCCGGAAACATCCACGGGTTTACCGTCGCGCCACAGGCGCGCTTCCCCACAAAATCTCCTGATTTTGCGGGGACCCCGCATTGAACTCAAATACGCGAAAGTGAATTCCGCGTATTTCAAGGTTTTGCCTCCGGCAAAACGCTTGTACGCGCCACCTGGCGCGAACCGTTATTCGTTAGGCGTTACAACGCCGGAAACATCCACGGGTTTACCGTCGCGCCACAGGCGCTCAAGGCCGTAAAACTCGCGTGCTTCGGCGTTAAAAACGTGCACGGCGATGCAGCCGTAGTCCAGCAGCACCCAAGTGCCGCCGCGATACCCCTCGCGGTGCAGCGGCTGCTCACCCGCTTCTTCCAGCAGCACCTTTTCCACGCTGTCCACCAGCGCGTTGATCTGGGTATTGCTGGAACCGGTGGCAATGACAAAATAGTCTGCCAGCGTGGTCAGCTCGCCAATCTCCAGCACCTGAATCTCCCGGCCCTTTTTATCGCTTAACGCCTTGGCCGCCAGCAGGGCCATTTCTTTCGGATCTTTCATATGGTCACTCCTTTTTCAATGAGATCGTCTCTTGCATCCAATGTATCGTGGTGTACAGGGTTTCCCATTCCGACCATCTCATCAATGGTCATGGTCAGGCCCAGCAGCAGCCCCCGGTCAAGATCCTCATAAACCGTCTGGCGCAGACGCACCACATCGGGATCATTGGCAAACTCCCGGCTGGGTTCGATATAATCGGCAAGGTACAGGATCTTCTCCAGCAGGCTCATGCCGGCCCGGCCGGTGGTATGGTACAAAATGGCCTGATACACCGCGTCATCCACGCCGTAAACATGGCGGGCAATGGCCGCGCCTGTCTTGGCGTGCAGCAGCTTCAGCGCTTTTTGCTCCAACGGGTCAAGAATAATGCCGTATTGCCCGCACAGCGCCAACTGCTCCGCCATATCCAGCTTCTTAGTGCAGTCATGCAGCAGACCCGCCACGCGGGCCTGCGTCTCGTCCGCGCCATAGCGCCGCGCAAGGCGCGCCGCTTCTTCCGCCGTGCCCAGCACATGGGGCATCCGCTTGGGTTTGAGATAGCTCATGGCGATGGGGCGCAGCTCCTCCACCGTCAGGTGTTTCAAATCGGCCTGCGTACCGTAAAGATGTTCGCGCCGGATATAACCCCACACGGCTTCAGGCACCAGCTCGCTGCCTCGGCCCGCCGCCAGCGCGGCACGGACATCGGTGGAGGACAGCTCGATCAGCTGCGGATTATTCAGCAGCGCCACCTCGGCCCGGTACTGCTGCTCCAGCGTCTGCTTCTGCCGCTCCATGGCAGCGCGGATATCCTCCTCCACGCGGCTGAAAGCGGCGATATGTGCCAGCGCGCAGATAACCTCCGGCTCGTGCCATGTATGGAGAGAGAGAAACATATCCGAACCCATCAGCAGCCACAGCTCCGCATCGGGATACTGCTCATGCAGCGTTTGCAGGGTGTCGCTGGTGTAGCTTTTGCCGGTGCGATGCAGCTCGATATCGCTGGCCTGCGCACAGCGGCCCACCGGGGCAGCCATCAGCGCTGCCATAGCATAGCGCTGCTGCGGCGTAACACGGTCAGGCAGCGGCTTATGGGGCGGCACACAGGCCGGCATGATCAGCAACCGGTCCAGCGCCAGCTGCTCTGCGGCGGCGCGGGCCAATGTCACATGGCCGTTATGGGGCGGATTAAACGTCCCGCCGAAAATGCCGATCCTCATTTTACTTTCACCAACTGGATCTTCCGCTTTTCCTTGTTGTGCTGATAGCGGTAGAGCACGAACTTGCTGCCGATGACCTGCACCACCTCGCTGCGGGTGGCGGCAGACAGCTCCTCCGCCGCCTCGCGGGGGGTGTACATGCTATTTTCCAGCACACGGCCCTTGATGAGTTCACGGGCCTCCAGCGCATCATCGGCCTGCTTCACCAGATTGTCGCTGATGCCGTCCTTTCCCACATGGAGGATGGTGTCCATGGTGGAGGCCAACCCCCGCAGCTGGGCGCGCTGCTTACTTGTTAATTCCATATCAGTGCTTCTCCAAATACTCTTTTAATTCCGCGGCAAAGGCGCGCAGAGCGGCGCCGCGGTGGGATATCTTATTTTTCTCCTCCGCCGTCAGCTGGGCCAGCGTGCGGCGCAGCTCAGGACGGAAAAACAGGGGATCGTAGCCAAAGCCACCCTCCCCCATCGGGGCAAAGGCAATGGTGCCAAAGCAATCACCCTCCGCCGTCAGCTTATCGCCGTTGGGGAACAGGCAGCAGATGGCGCAGTGGAAATGGGCGCTGCGGTCCGTTGCGCCGCGCATGTTTTGCAGCAGCAGACGGCAGCGGGCCTCGTCGCTGTCCAGATCCCCGCCGTAACGGGCGGAATAGATCCCCGGCCCGCCCTGAAGCCAGTCCACGCACAGGCCGGAGTCGTCGGCAATGGCGGGCAGGCCGCTGGCTTCCATGACGGCGCGGGCCTTCAGCTCGGCATTCTCGGCAAAGGTGGTTCCCGTTTCCTCCACCTCCAGCGCCAAACCTACATCGGACTCCATGACCACCTCAACTCCCAGCTGGGAAAGGATGGTCTGCATCTCCTTCAGCTTGCCCTGGTTATGGGACGCCAATACAAATTTCATGCGGCAGCTACCTCTCTTTCTCGATCTCGTTCCCTGTCCAGTCTGCGGTTGTGCAGCGTCAGCAGAATATCCGTCGTCACCATCATCAGATCCAGCACATAGATCACCGTGACCCAATTGGGATGGCCGCCGATGAACTTTCCGGTAACGCCGCAGATATACCCCATCAGCACCAGCACCTCAAACGCCATGCTCTTGCCCTTTGCCGTATGGCTGCGCAGGGATTTTGTAATGTTCAGCGGCCATGAGCAGCCAAAACAGATCAGCATGCCCGCTTCAAAATACTCCACAGTGATCTCCCTCTCTCCTGATGCGATCCATTTACAGCCGGATGATCTCTTTTTGCTTTTCAATGAGCCGGCGGTTTCCCACGGCGCACAGCGCCACCAGCTCCTGCTGCTCGGCCACGGTGAAGGCGCGGCCCTCGCCGGTGCCCTGAATCTCGATGATCTCGCCCTGCTCGTTCATGATGCAGTTCAGATCCACCTGCGCGCGGCTGTCTTCGTTGTATGGCAAGTCCAACACGGCAGTATCGTCCACGATGCCGGCGCTGACGCCCGCCACATAGTGCCGGATGGGCATGGCGGCAATCACACCCGTTTCCACCAGACGACGGCAGGCCAGCGCTAACGCCACAAAGCCGCCGGTGACGCTGGCGGTGCGGGTGCCGCCGTCGCCCTGCAATACATCGCAGTCGATGGTGACGGTGCGCTCGCCCAATCGGGACATATCCACCGCCGCGCGGAGGCTGCGGCCGATGAGACGCTGGATCTCGGCGCTGCGGCCGGCCAGCTTCAGCTTGTCCACATCCCGGCGGCTGCGCTGACGATTGGCTCGGGGCAGCATGGAATATTCCGCCGTGACCCAACCGTGGCCGGGCATGACATGGGGCGGCACCTTTTCCTCCACGCTGGCGCAGCACAGCACCACCGTGTCGCCGCAGCGAATGAGAACGCTGCCCTCGGCAAACTTATTGAAATCCGGCGTGATGGTCACCTCACGCAATTCATTATATTTTCTCCCGTCGGCTCTTGTCACGGATATCACATTCCTTTCGGCTCTATTGCGGATCAAAACAGATCGCTGACAAACTCCTTTGGGTCAAAGGGTTTGAGATCGTCGATCCCCTCTCCCAGACCCACAAATTTCACCGGCACCTGAAGTTCCTGCGCGATGGCGATAACGATGCCGCCCTTGGCCGTACCGTCCAGCTTGGTGAGGATGATGCCGGTAAGGCCGGCGGTTTCCTTGAACTGGCGGGCCTGAATGAGCCCGTTCTGCCCGGTGGTGGCATCCAGCACCAGCAGCGTCTCGCAGACGGAATCCGGACACTCGCGGTCGATGATCTTGCGGAGCTTACCCAACTCGTTCATCAGGTTCTGCTTGTTGTGGAGCCGTCCCGCCGTGTCGCACAGCACCACGTCCACATGGCGGGCCTTGGCAGCCTGCAGCGCATCAAACAGCACGGCGCCGGGATCGGCACCCTCATGCTGGCGGATGATATCCACCCCGGCGCGCTCCGCCCAGATCTCCAGCTGGTCGGCCGCGGCGGCGCGGAAGGTATCACCGGCGCACAGCAGCACTTTTTTCCCCTGCTTCTTCAGCTGGGCGGCCAGCTTGCCAATGGAGGTAGTCTTGCCCACGCCGTTGACGCCGATGAACAGCAGAATGGAGGGCGAGGTAGACACGTTCAGCGCAGGGTCCCCCACCGTCAGGTAATTTGCCAGGATCTCGCGCAGCGCGCCCTTGACCTGATCGGCCGTGGTGAAGCGGCCCTCGTAAGCGCGGCGGCGCAGCGCATCTACCGCGCCAGCGGCCACCGTAGTGCCCACGTCGCCCAAGATCAGATTTTCCTCCAGCTCGTCGTAAAACTCCTCGCCCAGCGACTCAAAGGACATGGGGGCCAGCCACGCCGCCTTCAATTTTGCGAAAATACCCATTGTGTTCTCCTTACTTTATATGCAATTCCTTCACCATATCGTTCATGTCGATGGTCAGGATCCGGCTGACGCCGCGCTCCTGCATGGTGACGCCGTACAGCACGTCGGCCTCCTCCATGGTACCGCGGCGGTGGGTAATGACAATGAACTGGGTCTTCCCCGCGATGCGGCGCATATAGCGGGCATAGCGCACCACATTGGACTCGTCCAGCGCCGCCTCGATCTCGTCCATGACGCAGAACGGTGTGGGATGTACCTTTAAAATGGCAAAATACAGGGCAATGGCCACAAAGGCCTTTTCTCCGCCGGACAGCAGCGTGATGGTCTTGAGCTGCTTTCCGGGCGGCTGCACCCGAATCTCGATGCCGCAGTTGAGGATATCCTTTTCATCCTCCAGCTCCAGCTGCGCCTTGCCGCCGCCGAACAGCTCGAGAAAGGTCTCCTGAAAGCTCTCGTTGAGCAGCTTGAACTGCCGGGCAAAAATATCGGTCATCTGCTTTGTCAGTTCTTCAATGACGCCCAGCAGCTCCTCACGGGCCTTTTCCACATCGGCGCGCTGCTCTGACAGATAGGTATAACGGGTGTTGACCCGCTCATATTCCTCAATGGCGCCGATGTTGGGCGCGCCCAGCGACTTAATCTCGCGGCTCAGCTCCGCAATGCGGCGAGTAGCCTTGGGAACGCTCTCCAGCTCGACACGCTGCTCCATGGCGGCGCTGTGACTCAGCTCATAACGCTCCCACAGCTTGTCCAGCAGTGTCTTTTCCTCCATGGCGTTGCTTTGCAGCTTCTGCTCCATGCGGGACAGCTCCTGCGTGGTGGCAATGACCGCGTCGTTGCAGGAGCGGCTTTCCCGGTTTTTGGCGTCCCGCTGCCCCTCTAATTGCAGCTTGCGCGCCGACAGCTCGGAGAGCTTATCCCGCAGGGCTTCGCCCTGGGCGTGCAGCGCCTCGCGCTGGGACTGATGGTCTTCGATATCCGCCTGCGCCTGCGTATTGGCAGCGGCAAACTGCTCCATCAGTGCCTGACGCTGGTCACGATCCGTGACCATATCCAGCCGCAGCCGCTTCCACTCGACGATACTGCGCTCGCCCGCGTCGCGCTCGGCACGCAGGGCGGCCTGAGCCGCCTTTTTCTCGCTGATCTGCGCCGACAGGGCGTTGGTCTGCTCGGCAAGACCGCTCTGTCCCGTCCGGCTCTCCTCCGCCTGGGCGTGCAGCGCCGCGGCCTGCTGCTCCTTTTCCGCGATCTCCGCCTCCAGCGCGGCACAGCGCGCTTCATCAGCGGCGGTGCGCTGCGCCATGGTATCCAGCTCTGACTGCAGATCCTCACAGCTCTGGGTCAGGGTATCCGTCAGGATATCGTAATGCTCCTGCTTCCCCTGATATTGCAGCACCAGATCCTCCGCTTTGCGCTGCTGGGCGGAAGCCACCTCCAGCTCATACTGGGCCTTTTGCAGTTCGCGCTGGGTCTCCTCGGCACACTGTCGGGCGGCAGAGAGCTTATCCTGCATGGCCGACAGCCGGCCGCTCAGCTTCTCCAACTCGTTGGCGCGGCTCAGCACGCCGGCGCTGCGGCTGGTGCTGCCGCCGGTCATGGAACCGCCCCGGTTCATCACCTGTCCATCCAACGTAACGATGCGGAAGGCGCTGCGGAACTTGCGAGCCATGGCGATGCCGCAGTCCAGATCCTCCACCACCACGGTGCGGCCCAGCAGGCTCTTGAATATGCCGTCGTAGCGGCTGTCATATTCGACCAGCTCCGCGGCAATGCCGACAAAACCGTACTCCCCGGACACATTCTCACGCAGCTTCTCGCCCCGCACGGCGGTCATGGGCAGGAACGTGGCCCGTCCGCCATCGCGCTGCTTCAGATAGCCGATGGCAGCCTTGGCATCCTCCTCGCGCTCCACCACGATGTTCTGCATACCGGCGCCCAGCGCTACCTCCAACGCCACCGTATACTTTTCCTGCGTTTTCATCAGGCTGGCCACCGGGCCGTGAATGCCCCGCAGCGCCTTCTTCTCCGCCGCCTGCATCACCAGCTTCACCGCGCGGGAAAAGCCCTCGTACTCCTTCTCCATCTCCGTCAACAGACGGATGCGGTCTTCCATAGCGGCCACGTCCATGGTCAGGCGCAGCTTTTCCTCTTCAGCGGCGGCAGCCCGCTTTTTGCGCCCCTCCATCTTCATTCCGTGGCCCTGAATGATATTGCTTACCGCCTGCGCCTCTTCCTTTGCGTCGTTGAGCAGGCGGCGGTTTTCCCGCGATTCCTGCTGGCTTTGGGCCAGCTTCTCCCCGGCGGCGGACAGCTCCTCCGTCACATGGGCGCGGCGCTCCTCCACCTCATGCAGGCCTGAGCGCAGCGCGGACAGAGACGCCCGCGCATCGGCAGCCTGAGACAGCAGCAGCGCCTCTCCGGCATGCAGGGATTCCGCCGTGCGGGCAGCGCCGGCGGCACTGTCGGCCAGCTGCTGTGCCTGATGCAGCAGCGCTTCCAGCTCCTGCTCCAGCACGGCGCTGTCCTCATCGATCTGCGCAATGCGCTGGAGCTGCTCGTCTACCTGAGATTGCAGGCCGCCCGCCCGATTTTCCGTATCCGCCAGTTCGCGGCGGATACGGTCGATACTCTCCTGATTGTGCTCCAGCGAGGTATGCAGCACGGCAATGGCGCTGTCATGTTCACCGGCGGCGGATTCAAGGACGTTGAGCTGGGTGCGCAGGGACTCGGATTCCAGATCACAGCTTCGCGCCTGTTCGCCCAATTCCTCGGCGGCGGCATAGGCGGCCTCCAGCGCCGCCTCCGCCCGCTCCTTATCGGCGCGGGCAGTTTCCACATCGCCCTGCAGCTTAAAGCGAAGGGTCTTCAGATCCTGCAGCTGCTCCAGCCACACGCTGATCTCCAGCACCCGCAGCTCATCCCGCAGCACCAGATATTTTTTCGCCACCTCCGCCTGCTTGCGCAGCGGCTCCACCTGAAGCTCCAGCTCGGCGATCTTATCGTTGATGCGCACCAGATTCTCCTGTGTGCGCTCCAGCTTACGCTCAGCCTCCTCCTTGCGATGGCGGTATTTGCTGATGCCGGCCGCTTCCTCAAACACCTCGCGGCGCTCGCCGGACTTGACGGACAGGATCTCGTCGATCTTGCCCTGACCGATGATGGAATAACCCTCGCGGCCCATACCGGTGTCCATGAACAGCTCGTTCACATCCTTGAGACGCACCGACTGCTTGTTGATGTAATACTCACTCTCCCCGCTGCGGTAGTAACGGCGGGTCACGGCCACCTCAGACTCATCCCGGGGGAAAATATGTTCCGTATTATCGATCACCAGCGTGACCTGCGCAAAGCCCATCTGATTGCGCTTCTCCGTGCCGCCGAAGATCACATCCTCCATCTTGGCGCCCCGGAGCTGGCGGCTGTTCTGCTCGCCCATGACCCAGCGGATCGCATCGGAAATGTTGGATTTTCCGGAGCCGTTGGGCCCCACAATGGCAGTGATATCCGAGCCGAAATTCAGCACCGTTTTATCGGGGAACGATTTGAAGCCCTGAATTTCCAGCGCTTTTAGGTACATTGGCGGTTCACCTCGCTTACTTTGGCATACTATAACTAGATTAGTGTATCAGAAAAGCATACGGTTTTCAAGATAAAATTGCCCAGCGTGGTCTAAATACGGTGCAGGGGCAGGCGGTGCCGCCTGCCCCTGCATCATGCTATTGCTCCTCCTTCCGCTTTTCGATCATCTTGTAGAGGGCCTCCAGCGCGTCGCTCAGCGAACCGATCCGATCGATGATCCCCAGCGCCACCGCCTCCTGCCCGTAGACCACGCTGCCCACATCGTTGGCCATATCCCCCACCGAAAGCATCAGCTCGCGGAATTTTTCCGCACTGATCCGGGAATTGCGGACCACGAAATCGATGATCCGCTCCTGAATCCGCTCAAAGTAGCGGTAGGTGGCCGGGGCAGCGATGACCTGTCCCGACATGCGGACGGGATGGATGGTCATGGAGGCACTGGGGACGATGAAGGTGGCCTTGCCGCACACCGCCAGCGGCACGCCGATGGAGTGGCCGCCTCCCAACACCAGCGTGGCGGTGGGCTTTGTCATGCCTGCGATCAGCTCGGCGATGCCGAGACCCGCCTCGATATCGCCGCCCACTGTGTTGAGCAGAAGCAGCAGTCCGTCCACGTCGTCCTTTTCCTCCACCGCGGTCAGCAGGGGCAGCACATGCTCATATTTGGTGGTCTTTACATGGGCCGGCAGGGTGGTATGTCCCTCGACCTGGCCGATCACGGTCAGGCAGTGGATGGTGCCGCGCTTATTCTTCACCACCGAGGAGCCCATTTCGATCATCTGCTGCTGGGGACTGTCGCCGCCGTTTTCAGCGCCGCAGTTGTTAACGCTGTAATTCATGGGTTTGCTACCTCCTTTTCCCCTAGTGTTTTCCGCAGCCGCGGAAACTATGCAGACGGCCGTTTTCTGCCATGTCTTGACAACTGGCTCCTATTTTTATAAAATACACAGAGTTATTTCCGTGGATTTTCCTTTTTTGGCAGGATAATCCACCGATATAAGGAGGATATAAGATGAAAAAACTGCTGGCATTCCTGCTGGCACTGCTGCTGGCAGCATCCCTGTGGGCCTGCGGCAGCAGCCATACGGAGGATGCTTCTGACGGCGTCGAGCTGACGCTGTGGACCTATCCCGCAGGCAACTGGGGTGATCAGGACACCGTGGAGCAGATGGTGGCTCAGTTCAACCGCGATTACCCGGATATTCACGTAACGGTGCAGTGTCTGGATACGGAAACGGCCGATGATTCGGTCAGCACGGCTGTGGATGCGGGGCTGGCGCCCGATGTGCTGCTGGCAAAGCCGGAGCAGCTGGTAAAGACATGGGGCAGTCAGGGACTGCTGGGTGACCTATCCGATCTATGGGACGATGGGGACAGGCAGGAGGTCAATGAGGCCGTCAGCGCCGCCTGCTTTACCCGTGACGGCAAGTGCTGGCTGTATCCGCTGGCAATGAACGTGCCGTGCATGGCCATCAACTACGACGCCTTTGTGAACGCCGGAGCGGATCAGTATATCGATCTGGAGAGCCGGACATGGACCACCGAGCAGTTCACGCAGGCGGTAAAGGCGCTGTACAGCAAATACGGCGAGACGGTGGCCGCGGTATACTGCGCCGGACAGAACGGCGACAGCGGTACCCGGGCGCTGGTGACCAACCTGTATGGCGGCAGCTTTACCAATGCCGACCACACCGCCTATACGGTGAATTCCGAGGCTAATCAGCAGGCGCTGACGCTGCTGCGGGACACCAAGGGCATTGAATTTGACGAGGCCATCAACGGCGAGGAGGAGGCAACGCTGTTCTTCCGCGATGCGCTGAAGATGTCTTTCTGCTGGTCGCTGGAGCAGCAGACGGCCCAGTGGACGGAGGAGCCGGCCGAGGATGGCGGCGAGGCGACGGTGCACGAGGCCGGGAAAACGGTGAACGGCCAGACCATCGAATTTATGTCGTTCCCCTCCGAGACCGGCGAGAGCCGGCTGCAGGGCGAAATCTGGGGGTTCGGCGCGTTTGACAACGATGACGCCGAAAAGCTGGAGGCTGCCAAAGTGCTGATCCGCTATTTCACCGACGGACAGGGAACCGCTGACGCGGTGAAGGCCGCAGGCTGCTTCCCCGTCCGCACGGCGGCCAACGGCGCCAGCCTGAACGGTCTGTGGAGCGGAAATCAGGTCATGACGGAATACGCCAAGCTGACCGCCTATATGGGGGACTATTACCAGCTGACCCCCGGCTGGGCCACCGCCCGCACCGAATGGTGGAATTTGTTGCAGCGTCTGGGTGACGGCGGCGACGTGGCCATCGAAACGGACACCTTTGTGGACAACGCCAACGCCGCGGCGAGAGAGTAATTCCGCATCAAAATGGCAGGTCTCATGGCCTGCCATTTTTTTGAATTTCCGCCGCTTGCGCCCATAGAGAATTTGTGCTATACTGCCATTACTATCAAAACGGAGGGCGCTATGGCAAATTTTACCAAGCAGGCGATCAAGGCTTCCTTTTTGAAGCTGCTGAACCAACAGCCATTGAATAAAATCAGTGTGCGGGATATCGTGGAGGACTGCGGCATCAACCGCAACTCCTTTTACTACCATTTTCACGACATTCCCTCTCTGCTGGGGGAAATCATCACCGACCAGACCGAGCAGCTGATCCGCGCCTATCCCTCCATCTCCTCGTTGGACGAATGCTTCCATGTAGCGTTCCGCTTCGCGCTGGAAAATAAGCGGGCGGTGATGCACATCTACCACTCGGTAAACCGGGATATGTTTACCCAGAGCATGCTGCGGCTGTGCGACTATGTGGTGGCGGCCTATGTGGCCACCGCTTTTCCTGACGATCCCATGGATGAGAGCGACCGCCAGATCGTGATCCGGTTTATGAAATGCCAGCTGTTCGGCATGTGTATCGACTGGATCGACCGGGGTATGACCGACGATGCCTATGACGATCTGCACCGGATGCTGGAGTTGATCCACGGCGTGCCGGAGTTGATCATCCGCCGCTCACAGGAGAGCCGGTAGGATACCATTTTTAGGCAGTCATACCGCTTTTGACCAAAAAACAGGCACTTTTTACCCGCTGCCCAATTCTCGGGCAGCGGGTCTTTTTCTGCCCATTTCCTGCGCCGCTACAGCATGGTATACTCCTCCATGCTATGATGAACCGCCCCGTGGGGCGCGAGAGGAGAGATAAGATGCGTTCTGTAACACCCATGCGAGCCGCCAAAGTCGGCTATATCGTGATGTCGGCGCTGTTCTGCGTACTGGGTGCGGTACTCCTGATCTGGCCGGACGTTTCCGTTCGCTGGATCGGACGGCTGCTGGGGATCGGTATGCTGATATTCGGCGCGGTGAAGCTGGTGGGATATTTTTCCCGGGATCTGTTTCGGCTGGCCTTTCAGTATGATCTGGCATTCGGACTGCTGCTGATGGCGCTGGGCACGGTGACACTGTGTCACCCGGGCGACGCCATGAGCTTTCTATGCGTGATGTTCGGCATCCCGGTACTGGCCGACGGCCTGTTCAAGATCCAGATCGCGCTGGATTCCCGCCGGTTCGGTATCCGTACATGGTGGCTGCTGATGGGGCTGGCTGTTCTGACGTGCATCATCGGCGTGCTGCTGGTGTTCCGCCCGTGGGACGGTGCGCAGGTACTGACCATGCTGATGGGGATCTCCCTGCTGCTGGACGGCATCCTGAATCTGAGTGTGGCGCTGTGTACGGTGAAGATCGTGCGCCACCAGCAGCCGGATAGTATTGAAAACGGCAAGTTTGAAATCTGAAAGGACGAATGACCCATGCATACAGCAAAAGCGATCGTTAAAAATCGCGTACTGATCCTGATTGCAGCGGCAGCGTTGATGATCCCCTCGGTTCTGGGAATGCTGGGCACCCGCATCAACTATGATATGCTCAACTATCTGCCCGACACCATGGACACCGTGGTTGGGCAGGACGCCCTGAAGGACGGCTTTGGCAAAGGCGCATTCTCCTTCATTATTGTGGAGGATATGCCGCTGAAGGATACAGCCGCGCTGAAGAAAAAGCTGGAAACCGTTGACCATGTGGAGAGCGTGCTGTGGTACGACTCGCTGGCCGACCTGTCCATGCCCATGGAGATGCTGCCCGACAGGCTTTATGACGCCTTTAACAACGGAAATGCCACCATGATGGCCGTATTCTTTGATTCGGCCACCTCAGAGGATGTGACCATGGACGCCATCCGGGAGATTCGCGCCATCGCAGGCAAGCAGTGCTTCGTCTCCGGCATGTCGGCGCTGGTCACCGACCTGAAGGATCTGTGCGAGCAGGAGGAACCCATCTATGTGGCGCTGGCGGTGGCCTGTGCCTGCGCCGCCATGATGCTGCTGCTGGACGGCTGGCTGGTTCCCTTCGTCTTTCTGGCCAGCATCGGCATTTGCATCCTCTTCAATCTGGGCAGCAATTTCTTCTTCGGTGAGATCTCCTATATCACCAAGGCGCTGTCCGCCGTGCTGCAGCTGGCAGTGACCATGGACTACTCCATCTTCCTGTGGCACAGCTACAACGAGCAGCTGGAGCACACCGACGACCACAAGGAGGCCATGGCCACAGCCATTCACGAGACGTTTGCCTCGGTGATCGGCAGCTCTGTCACAACGGTGGCCGGTTTTATCGCACTGTGCTTCATGACCTTTACGCTGGGCCGCGACCTGGGTATCGTGATGGCCAAGGGCGTGCTGCTGGGCGTGATCGGCTGCGTGACCATCCTGCCCAGCATGATATTGCTGCTGGATAAGCCGCTGCAAAAGACGCGCCATCGCTCCCTGATCCCCGATATGAGCGGCTTTTCCCAGTGGGTTTGCAAGCGCTTTCCCGTGTTTCTGGTGATTCTGGTGCTGCTGGTAGCCCCCGCCTTCTACGGCTATGACAAGACCAACGACGAGGTCTATTACGACATGGGCCAGTGCCTGCCGGAGGATATCGACTATGTCATCGCCAACTCCAAGCTGGCCGAGGACTTTGACATCGCCTCCACCCACATGCTGCTGGTGGATGCCGGACTTCCCACCCGGGACGTGCGGAATATGATCCAGGAGATGGAGCAGGTAGACGGCGTGAAATATGTGCTGAGTCTGGAAAGCGTGGTCGGCCCGCTGGTGCCGGAGGAGATCCTGCCCCATTCGGTGCGCTCCACGCTGGAGGATGACCAGTGGAAGCTGATGCTGATCAACTCGGAATACAAGGTGGCCAGCGACGCGGTCAGCGACCAGCTGGACAGCCTGAATGCCATCTTGAAGAAATATGATGAAACCGGCATGCTCATCGGCGAGGCGCCCTGCATGAAGGACATGATCGACACCACCGGCCATGACTTCCAGGTGGTCAACGCCGTATCCATTGTGGCCATCTTTGTGATTATCGCACTGGTGGAAAAGAGCTTCTCCCTTCCCTTTGTGCTGATCGCCGTGATCGAGCTGGCCGTGTTCATCAATCTGGGTCTGCCCCATTACATGGGTCAGTCGCTGCCCTTTATCGCCCCCATCTGTATCAGCACCATCCAACTGGGCGCCACGGTGGACTACGCAATCTTGATGACCACCCGCTATAAATCCGAGCGGCTGGGCGGCGTTGAGCGCAAGGCGGCGGTTTACAATGCGCTGCGCGCTTCCGCCCCGTCGGTGATCGTCAGCGGCATGGGGTTGTTTGCCGCCACCTTCGGTGTGGCCGTATATTCCAACATTGACATTGTGGGTTCCATGTGCATGCTGATGGCACGCGGCGCCATCATCAGTGTGGTGCTGGTGCTGCTGATGCTGCCGGCATTGCTGATCCTGTGCGATGGCCTGATCTGCAAAACCACCATAGGAATGACCCATCTCTCCGGACATAAGAAACAGGAGGTTACCGTATGAAAAAGAACCGTATCATCGCCATTGTGCTGGCGGCAACGCTGGTCTGCTCACTGGCAGGTGTTTCCGCGCTGGCAGCCGGCAAGCAGAAAAATGACACCTCTTCCACCCCCGCAGCGCAGACCGACAGCACCGATACCGTCGGTTCCTCCACCACGGGCGAAACGGTGTATGTGATCGCCAACGCAGACGGCAGCGCCAAAAAGGTCATCGTCAGCCAGAAGTATGACCCGGATGATCCCAATGCCGCGCAGGAGGCCCAGTCCTCCTTGACCGATGCCCAGAACGTGAAGGACGACAACTGCTGGCAGGGCACCACCGACAAGCCGCTGCCCGTGACCATGCACATCACCTATACACTGGACGGCAAGAGCGTGTCCGCCGATGCTCTGGCAGGCAAGAGCGGCCATGTGACCATGCGCTTTGACTATGAAAACACCCAGTATGAAACCAAGACCATCGCCGGAAAATCCCAGAGGATCTATGTACCCTTTGCCGTGCTGACCGGCGCGATTCTGGACAGTGAGAATTTCCGCAATGTATCCGTGACCAATGGCAAGCTGGTGGACGACGGCGACCATACCGTTGTGGTAGGCATGGCGTTTCCCGGATTGCAGGAGAATCTGGCGCTGGATACCGACAAGCTGGAGATTCCCTCTTATGTGGAAGTCAGCGCCGATGTGACGGATTTTTCCATTGAGACCACCCTGACCGTCGTCACCAACTCCGTGTTTAACGATGTGGACGAAGATAAGCTGGACAAGGATGCGCTGGATGAGCTGTCCGATGATCTTGACAAGCTGACGGATGCCATGGAGCAGCTGATGGACGGCTCCGATGAGCTGTTCGACGGACTGGACACGCTGCTGGACAAATCCCATGAGCTGGCGGACGGCGTTGGGCAGCTTTCCAGCGGCCTGAAAAAGCTGGACGCCAACAGCGCGCAGCTGAACGAGGGCGCCAAAACCGTATTCAACACCCTACTGGACACCGCCAACAAGCAGCTGCAGGCCAACGAATCCCTCTCCGAGGCCGGGATCACCATCCCCGAGCTGACCATCAGCAACTATGCCGACGTGCTCAACGGCGTGATCGCCAAGTTGGATCCTGACAGCGTGATCGCGCAGGCGGAGGCCGTGGCACGCCAGCAGGTTACCGCCGCTGTCCGGGCACAGGAGGACACGGTTCGCGCCGCTGTGACAGAGCAGGTGCGCCAGAACGTCAGCGACAATGTCACAGCAGCGGTGAAGGCATCGGTGCTGGATGGTGTGCTGAAGAATCAGGGCATGACGCAGGAGCAATACGCCGTGGCCGATGACACCGTGAAGATGGCGGTGAGCAGCGCGGTGGACGCCAAGATGAACACCGCAGAGGTGCAGCAGAACATCAGCGCTACCGTGTCGGCTCAGATGGCATCGCCCGAGGTGAAGGCCCTGATCGACCAGAATACCGAGCAGCAGATCAGCTTGCTGATTGAACAGAACATGAACTCGGAAACCGTGCGCGCACAGATCGACGCCGCCACCGCGCAGGCCTCCGCCGGTGCCAAGCAGCTATTGGCGCTGCGCCAGCAGCTGGACAGCTATAACACGTTCTATGTGGGGCTACAGACCTATACCGCCGGTGTGGCGGAGGCTGCGGCCGGCGCGGTGAAGCTGAATAAAAACATGCCCGACCTGATCGACGGCGTGAAGAAGCTGCGTGACGGCTCGCTGGAGCTGGCCGACGGCATCAAGGAGCTGAATGAGGAGGGTATCGAGAAGCTGGTAGACGCCTTTGACGGCGACCTGACAGAGCTGAGCGATCGGCTGCAGGCGACCATCGACGTATCCCGCGACTACCGCAGCTTTATCAACACCAGCAGCAGCAACGGCGACAGCGTGAAATTCATTTTCCGCACCGACGCCATTGAAAACGATGCATAATAGAATCGGAGCTGTACGGCATTGTCGTACAGCTCCGATTCTTTTATTCCATAAGTCCGTATTTCAGCTTGATGCGATCCAGCTTTTCCAGCATGGGCTCGGCCGCAATCAGCAGGAAAAACACAGTGGCAGAGGCCTGCACACAGTCCATAGGGAAGCCGGTGACGTAGTAGGTCAGCACGGTTTTCCACGTCAGCGTGTCGGCATTGGCCCACATCAGCACCGAGGCGGGGTTCATGATGCCGCCGTAGATCACGATGGCGCTGAACACGCCGAATACGCACAGGCTCCCCCGTGTGCGGCGCAGCAGTCCCTTGCGGAACAGCACGCCCGCCAGGAAGCCGATGATGCCCATGCAGAACATCTGCCACGGCGTCCACGGCCCCTGAGAGAAGAACATGTTGGACACCAGCATGGTCAGCGCCCCCACCAGAAAGCCGCTCTCGCCGCCCAGGGCCACACCGGAGATGATGGTCATGGCCATCACCGGCTTGAACTGGGGCAGCATGAAGAAGGCGGCCCGGCCCGCCACGGAGATGGCGCACAGCACGGCGATGACCACCAGCTCGCGGGCCTGTGGCTTGCGTCCCTCAAACACCAGAAAGAAGGGCAGCATGCACTCGAAGAGTACCAGCACCGACACGAGGGCGTACTGCTGCCGCTCCAGATAGAATACGCCGATGAACAGCGTCACAGGGATCAGCAGCAGCGCGGAAACCGCCATGGCCACGGTGCGCTTGGGAAGCTTACGCTTTTCCGCAGGCACCTGCACCATTACAGGCGGCCGGGAACGCCGGCCGATAGAAAGCGCCAGCACCAACACCAGCGCGCAGAACACCAGATACAGCCACAGCTGCTTCTCGCCCAGCGCAGTCAATCCGTGGCTGGTAACGGCGCTGGAAAGCTCAGTGATATTGGTGGCATACAGGAAGATGGCAATCGCCCCCGCGCCGCTGACCGCCGCCAGCAGCTTACGCCACAGAGGGAGCTTTTTCGGCTTCCAGTCCGGTGTTTCCTCCGCCGGTTCCGGCAGAGGCGGGGCCTCCAGCGGAAGCTCCGGCATGGGCGGCACGTCGCTGCCGCAGACGGTCATCACGTCCTCCGCCGTCACCGCATGGGGCTCCAATGGCCGGGCGATGCGGTTGGCGGCGGTGGTATAAAAGCTGTTGCCGCTGAAAAAGGCGCGGGGCGTTGCCTCCGTCACGACGCTGCCGTCAAAGAACAGGGCGCAGCGATGGGCGTACCGGGCGCAGAACTCCACGTCGTGGCTCACCATCAGCAGGGAAACGCCCTGCGCCAGCAGGGCGTGGAGAATTTCCGCGAACTGCTGCTTAAATTCCGCGTCGAGGCCCTTGGTAGGCTCGTCCAGCAGCAGAATTTCCGGCTGCAAAAGCAGCACCTTGGCCAGCGCGGCCCGCTGCTGCTCGCCGCCGGACAGATCGTAGGGGTGGCGGTCCAGCAGCGTGTCCAGACGGCACAGCTGCACCATCCGGGCCATCCGCTCCTCCTGTTGCCGCTTAGGCAGCTTGCTGCCGGAGAAAATTTCAAACAAGTCCTCACGGACGGTTTTCTTCACAAACAGTGTCTGGGGATTCTGGGGCAGCATGCCCAACGTGCCGGACACCACAATATCGCCCCGATAGGGCTTTTTCAGGCCGCTCAGCAGCTTCAATGTGGTGCTTTTGCCTGCGCCGTTGCCGCCCAGCAGCGCCAGAAACTCGCCCCGGCCCAGTTGGAGGTCAAGGCCCTTCACCACGTCGGGGCTGTTCTCCTCATAGCGGAACCAAGCGCCCTCTACGGTGATGACCGGCTCACGCTTCGGCTGCTTCGGCTCCTCTGGAAGCGGCAGCAGGGGCTTACGGGACACGAACTCCTGCAGGAAATCCCGCCCCTCCCGCACGGTGACGGGGCAGGGCGCGTCGGACTCCACCGCCGCCCAGATGCGCATGGCGGCCGGCATAGCAAGGAACATCCTGTGGCCCATGGCCTTGAGGTGCCGCCCCACTTCCGCAGGCGTTCCGGTACACAAAAGCCGCCCGCCGTCCATCACCGCCACGGTGGTGGCCAGTGGGAAGGCTTCTTCTAAGCGGTGCTCCGTCAGCACAATGGTAGTGCCCAGCTCGCGGTTGATCTTGCCCAGCACCGCCAGAAAGTCCGATGCGGCGATGGGGTCAAGCTGACTGGTCGGCTCGTCCAGAATCAGCACGTCCGGCTGCATGGCCATGACGGACGCCAGGTTCAAAAGCTGCTTCTGTCCGCCGGACAGCTCCGTGACACTCTTATAAAACCATCCCTCAATGCCGAAAAAGGACGCCATTTCCGCCACGCGGCGGCGTATGGTGGGCGTATCCTCGCCCAAGCTTTCCAGCCCGAAGGCCAGCTCGTGCCACACCTTATCGGTAACGATCTGGTTTTCCGGCGATTGCTGCACAAAGCCGATGCGGGCAGCCTGTGTACGCTCGTCCACCTGCTCCAGCGGCGTATCGCGGAAGCAAATGCGGCCCGAGCGGACACCATGAGGGGCCAGCGCAGGCTTCAGCTGCCGCAGCAGCGTGGATTTTCCGCAGCCAGAGGGGCCGCACAGCACCACAAACGCCCCCTCAGGCACGGTCAGTGACAGGTGATCGATGGCGCAGATGGTCTGCTCCGGGTAGGAGAATGTCAGGTTCTCGATGGTGAACAGCGCCATGCCCGGGCCTCCCTTCTGTCCAAAATGACCGGCGTCAGGCACAAGGCCAGATACACCAGATAAAAGCTGACGGTCATGGGCTGGGCCAATGTGCCCGTCAGCGCCGGGAAATACCACCATTTCAGTCCTCCGGCCATGGCGCCGCAGGTGAGATACACGCCGCAGAAGCCCAGCCACAGCAGGGCATAGCGATCCCGCTCCTCCATGCGGAAGATGGAGAAGGCGGTGCGGCCCTTCAGGCCGTAGCCCCGGCTTTTCATGCTGTCGGCGGTCTCGATGGCGTTTTCCAGCGCCCAGGTCACCATAATGGAGAAGATGGTGACGGCTTTCTTCGCCCGCTGCCACACGCTGCCGCTGCTGGCGTCCCGCCCGATGCAGAACTGGGATTGCCGCACAGTGTCCATCTGCTGCTTGAAACGGGGGACGAACCGCAGCGTCATGCTGAGCACCAGCGACAGAGCGGGGATCACCCGGCCAAAGAGATAGACGAACTTATCGGAGGTGAGAACACGATTGTAGCACACGAACCACAGCAGCACGGCGCACAGCATGGCGCCCGCCGCAAGGCCGTACAGGATGCTCTCCAGCGTCAGGGGATTGCCGGTGGGGAGATAGGTCAGGATGGTCATGCCCGCGTGGTTGAAGGCGGGGTTCACAAGGGCCGCCAGCAGCATCACCGGCAGGGCGATCCTCAGACTGAGCCGCAGGCCCTTGCGGCCGTTGAGCTGGATAACGTACAGCACCGCGCCCAGCAGAGAGATCAGCAGGCACACCGGGTGCATCAGTACCATGGAATAGACCAGCACCAGCGCAAAGAACAGAAAATTCACCGCCGGATGATAGCGGGAAAAGGTATCGGACATGGTGCGGGCCTCCTTTCATGGGAATAGTACTATCGGCTCACAAGAACAGACACGTCCGGCAGGCGCTCTGCCGTTTTGTCGGATCGAAAAAGTGCCCGGACAGGAAGCGTCCCTCAGGGAATGCCGTTTCGTCAAAGGATTTGATGCGGTACAAGCATATTCCCGAGCGGCAAAGCCGTGTCTCCCCTTGTCAATCGATGGTGACGGTTTATTATACTATGGAATCGAAAAAGATGCAACTGCCGTCCAAGCGGTCTGCGGCAGCGCGCAGACCGCTTGGAACACCCGAGGCTTCTTTTCCGGCGGACGGTGCTGACGCTGGCCGTTATCCGCCCACGGCATAGCCGCCGCCCACGTCGTAACCCAGGTCGCAGGTGTAGACCCAGCAAACCGTATCGCCATCCTTCAACTGATAGCGGGAGCAGCCATAGTTGGGGAACCAGCCGTTGACCTTGTACATCCAGCCGGACAGGCTGCCCACATCAAATTCATAGAGATTGGCGATGCCCTCCACATAGGCGCTGTTGTACATGGGCGTCCAGCTGTACTCCATGTGAATACCGTTGTCACGGCAGACACGCTGCAATACGTCGAAAACACTTTCACCCTCGGAGAAGGTCACCGTGGTGGTGGACAGGATCGTGCCGCCAGCGGGAACAATGCCCTGCTTGGACTCCTCGCACAGATCCATATTATTCAGAATGGTGCTGCAGGAGATGGAGAAGGTACAGGTGTGCTTCTTGCTGGTATCCACCGTGGTATCCTCCGGCTCCACAGGAACCGGCTTTCCCTCGGGTACCGGGTCGGTCAGATACTTATCTTTGCCTGTGGAGGGATCAATAATCTGCTTGGGTTCTTCCTTTTTAGGCTCCTCCTGCTTGGGTTCTTCTTGTTTTGGCTCTTCCTGTTTGGGTTCTTCCTGCTCAGGTGTCTCCTGCTTGGGAGGGTCCTGCTTTACATCCTCTTGTTTCGTGCTGTCTTTTTTGGCATCTTTCGCTTTGGATGCGTCCTTTTGGGGGGTATCGTTCTTTGCCGAATCGGCCTTTTTCGTATCTGCCTTTGCCGTGTCGGTTTTTTTCTGTTCCTCTGTCTGCTGCACAGCGGCGTCGCCGGTTTCATCATCAGCAGCGGCGGTATTGCCGCCGCAAGCCGCCAGAGACAACAATGTCAGCGCCGCTAGCAGCGCTGCTAATATCCGCTTTACTCGATTCTTATTCATCCGTTGCTCCCTTCGTATATAGCGCTGTGCGCAGGGGCGCCATCGGGCGCCCCTGCGCGGGGTATCATATGATGTCTACCGTGGTTACTTGACAATACGCTTCTTCTGACGGACCAACACGGCCAGCGCCGCAGCGGAAAGCAGCGCGCCGCCCAGCCACAGAGTCATCTGACTGCCGTCACCGGTCTGAGAGCTCTTGACAGTGGACGTATTCGCCGGCTGTGTGGCTCCAGGCTGCGTGGCGGCAGGAGGCTGCGCAGGACCTCTTCTCAGCTTGGGGATCGTCTGGGTTTCGGTTTCCTGGCAAACGGTGCAGGTGCGGGTTCTGACGCCGGTCTCGGTCAGGGTGGCAGGCTTGGTGATTTCCCATGCGCCAAACTTATGGCCGGTGGCCTTCACCGCGCGGGTCTCCGCCGTCCGGCAGACTTCGCAGGTGCGGGTCTCAACGCCATCCTTGGTGCAGGTGGCGGGCGTGGTGACCGTCCACGTGCCGAACTTATGGCCGACGGCCTTTACCGCACGGGTCTCTGCCGTCTGGCAGACTTGGCAGGTGCGGGTCTCTACGCCGTCCTTGGTGCAGGTGGCGGGCGTGGTGACCGACCATGCGCCGAATTTATGAGCTGTGCACGGGAAGTTCACATCGCTCATATCGTACAAGGCGGTCTTACCGTTCTGGAAGCGGTTGTACGCAACCAGCGCATAGCAGGCCTGATCGGTGGCCATGCCGTTGACTTCGCCGCCTACATAACCGGGAGAGTTTTCCAGCACATGAGCGAAACCGCGGCCCTCCTCCACATAGAAGGTCAGCAGGGCGTCCACAGCGGACTTGCCGTTCTTGACAAAGCGGGGGTCGGTATCGGGATCGATGCCCCATGCGGTGGTGGCCACGATCACCTGCGCGATGCTCTCGGAGTTGACGCTGCCCCAGGAGGCATAGCCGCCGTTATCCCGCTGGATCGCGGACAGCTTGCCAAAAGCGCGTTCGGCAGCAGCTGCCACCTTGGGCTGATCCTTATATTTGGCCAGTGCCTGCAGCGCCATAGCCGTGATATCGGGATCCGCCTCAGTGCCGCTCAGCGCCCAGCCGCCGCCGGCCAGCTCCTTGTCGAGGATATAGTCAACACACTGCTGGCGGATGGTGGTGTCGGTGGTGGGATAGTTGTGCGTATCCAGCGCAATCAGCGCGAAGATGGGGCCGTTGATCCCCTGCTTGGTGATCCACTTCATTCCCTGCGTGCTGTAGGGCTTGATGAGATCCCAGTTGCCCACGCTGGTGGCATCTTTGCCGATGGCAGACAACGCCATGATCAGGCGGGAATTCTCAGTGGACTTCACCTTATGCAGCGCGCCGTCCCGATTGACGGAAGCCGCCTTCTCGTTGACGGTCTCCACAATGCGGTTATAGTAATCCTTGAAATACTGGCTGTCCAGCGCATAGTAGCCGCCGCGGGCCAGATCCAGAACCGTCCATTCACCGGCGCCGGTGCCAAAGGCGGGCGCGGTAACAGTCTTGGCCAGCTGGTCCATGGTATCATTCAGAACCTTGCTGACATCCTGCGGCGTATCAGGGGTCTCAGGCTTGGAGGGGCCCTTCGGGTCGGTAGGATCGGTGGGGTCAACAGGATTAACGGGATCAGTACCGCCGGCAGCCTTCAGCGTGGCAAGAGCCGTATCCACCTCACCCTGCGTAGCGGTCAGATTTTCCATAACGGAAAGAGCCGCAGCCTTGGCCTCGTCATCGGTGCTGAGGGCATACTGGGTATAGAGCATGTCCTTGTTGGCAGCGTTAAAGTATCCTGCGCCGCCCCAGCCGCCAAAACCAAGGTCCATACCATAACCATACAGAGTAAACTGCCAGCGGATCACATAGGTATTGCCATAGTTCTGATAGCCGTCACCATAGCCAGACCCAGTAATACCCGATTTCAGTATAAATGCGGCGCAGCCCACATTGGTTAAGCCATGATTGACGGTGATCATCCAGCCAGACATGGAGCCATAGTCAAACTCACCCAGATAATCGTCAGGGTTGCCGTCATTGTCATCATTGGAGGGGCCGCCGTTTTCCGTGATGATTGAGGGAATGTTGAGTGTGCCCTTGTCCAGTCCCTTGACGCCGGAGATATACGCCGTACTATCCCAATTTCCGGTCATCGTATACTCCAGATTAAGGTCGTTGAACATGGCCAAGGTCGCAATTCCCGCAGTCAGGTCATCCTCGGTGTAGGGACCAAAACCATCTTTAGCGACAAGCTCATTGATCTCATTCAGCGTATAGATCCGCGGCTCCACATAGAAGCCCTGACCAAGGGTCAGGCCCTCCATGGAGATCACGACGCGAAATTCGTTGTTCTCCGGCTCGTCCGTGGCCAGCGCGGTGGTGGGCAGCATGCCGAGCACCATCACCAACGCAAGAAGCCATGTGAGTATGCGTTTTTTCATGTGTTTTCCTCCTGTTTCATTTTTTTGCAGCCATATTATATTTTTTAACGCCGTTTCCGGCCTTATAAAAGAGGTAGGCGGGAGAGACCGGCAAATCTCTCCCGCCGTATGGAAAAGACGACGGCAATGCCGTCCGGCTTGCAAATTTCAGAGCACGCCAGCTCTTTTTCCGTATATGGCACAAAAATGCCGGTTAATCCTCCCCTTGGGGGAAGGAAAAACCAGCGGTGAACTGAGAAGAAAACGGCGCCGATATTTTCCATTTTCAGGAAATATCAGCGCACACTTCTACCATATCGTCCCACAACGAAGAGAGCGCCCGCTGTGCAGTGGCCCTCTTCCGTGCAATTCTCCTGCCTCGCGCCATGAAAGGGGAGTCTCCCCTTTCCCGTTTGCTGCCTACCTTCTCAGAGAGATAGCTCTCCAATGGCTGACTTTCGTCCACACGGCTTATAAAAAGCCGCTTTGGTGCATCCTTGCGCCCACAGTGCCGTTCGCGTGGGGTTTTTCGCCCCGTTCTTTCAAAGCCGGTACCTGACCATATGGCCGTTACGGTATCCGACAGCACAGCATCCTCGGACCGATTCAATTTTCGCCGCCACAGCCGCTTTTTTATAAAGCATTCTGTGAACATTCACTATTATACGGGCACACGCCCCCTTTGTCAACCATCATTTCCACAACTTGTCATTTTTTGGAAAGAGTGCTGCGGCATAGGTGTTTCCTCTCACTGATCGCCGTTTTCCGCCACCCAGCTGCGGACATAATCCACAAAGCGGCGGGTGGAGGCGGACAGCGCCTTTTCATCCTTGACCCCAATGCCGATATTGCGATGGAAGGTCATGGGGGGACGGCAGCCTGTGACCGGATAGGGACTGTGGCGCACCATCAGCTCCGGAAGCAGGCTGATACCCAGCCCCTTGGACACCATGGAGAGAATGGTACGATCCTCGCGGGCGGTATAGCGCACATTGGGGCGCACGCCCATTTCATCAAAGGCCGCCACAATCTCATAGTCCTCGCCCTCCTCCAAACGGATGAAGGGCTCGGTGGCCAAGGCCGCAATGGGAAAGGGATCACGATCGGACAGCGGATGGCCGCAGGGCAAAATCACCTGAAGCTCATCGCGGTGCAGCGCATAGGTCTGAAGGTGCCTGACCGATGGCAGACGCAGAAAACCGCAGTCCACTGTACCTTTCAGAATCCACTCCTCGATCTGATCGTAGAAGTCGCCGGTGACCACCTCGAACTCGATATTGGGATACTGCCAGCCGAAGCTTTGCAGAATCGAGGGCAGCCAGTGGACGGAAACACTGGTAAAGGTGGCTACTTTGACAAGGCCGGTATCCATCCCCTTCAAGCTATGCGCCGACTGGAGCAGCGCGTGGTGATCGGCGCACAGCCTTTCGATCATGGGGAGCAGCGCCCGGCCGTCCGCCGTCAACACCACGCCGCCCCGGTTGCGGCTGAGCAGCGTGACCCCCAACTCATCCTCCAGCGCCTGCACCGCATGGCTGACGCCGGACTGGGTGAAATTCATCGCCTCCGCTGCCTTGGAAAAGCTGCCGCAGGCGACCGTTTTCAGAAAAATCTGATATTTGGTGACACTCATGACCTCCCCCCTCCTTCCCTGCTAGTATATCATACTTTTATTCATCGTTTCAAGTACAATAATGCGTTTTACAAATATAACCTCCTGTGCTATGATAATGACAGTCAAAGAAATGGAGGTACAAAATTATGGCACTGGTAACGAAAATGATCCGCTGCGCAAAGTGCGGCAGCAGCGAGGTAGTATATGACGGTAAGGCAGTTTATCACTGCGCCGCCTGCGGTGCGGACTGCGATCACCCCATGCCCGCCGCCGATCTGGCCACGGTAAACCGCCTTACGTCTCTGGGCGGCGACACCGAAGCGCTGGCTCGTCTGCGCAAGCAGTATCGGAATCTGGATATCACCAACTGGACCAGCGAAAACCGGCTTCAGGTCAAGTAACTTTCATATTTCCCCTCTTTATCCCCTATTTTCCAAGAGAGGTTTCTCCCCTCAAGGAGCGTCCGGCCGTCCCCTTTGCGGCCGGGCGCATTTTTATACGCAGGCGGCAGATATTGCACCGCTGCAAGAGCACGGATGAAAATTAAAAAGCAGGAGATGCTGTGCATCTCCTGCTTTTTTGCGGTATAAAACCTTACTTCAGCTCGACCTTGCCGCCGACTTCCTCGACCTGCTTCTTCAGAGCCTCGGCATCGTCCTTGGACAGGCCTTCCTTCATGGTGGTGGGAGCGCCCTCGACAGCAGCCTTGGCCTCGGCCAGACCCAGACCCATGACCTCGCGGATGACCTTGATGACTTTGATCTTCTGAGCAGCGTCGAAACCGGTCAGAATCACGTCGAACTCGGTCTTCTCCTCAGCAGCGGGAGCAGCAGCGCCAGCAGCGGGAGCGGCCATAGCGGCAGCGGAAACACCGAAAACTTCCTCCAGAGCGTGAACCAGCTCGCTGAGCTCCAGAACAGTCAGACCCTTGATCTCTTTGATCATAGCAGTAACTTTCTCAGACATTGTAATAGCCTCCTGTTGTTAGAATTAAATGTGTTTTAGTGTAGGGGGATGCTTACTCGGCGGCAGCTTCTTCAGCAGCGGCCTCGGCGGGCGCACCCTGCTTCTCGGCAATCTGCTTAATGACGCAGGCCAGAGCAGAGATGGGCGCCAGCATGGTGCCAAGCACCTGAGCCTGCAGGACAGGCAGCGCGGGGATGGAAGCCAGAGCATTGACGGTGTCCATGGAAACGACCTTGCCGTCCATGAAGCCGCCCTTGACCTCGAACTTGCCATTGAGCTTCTTTGCGAACTCAGCAATCACGCGGGCGGGCGCCACAGGATCGCTGGCGCAGATGGCCAAAGAAGTGGTACCGTTGAGCTGATCGTCCAGCTCGTTCAGACCGCAGTTGTTGAATGCAAAGCGCAGCAGGGTGTTCTTGATGACGGTGTACTCGATGTCGTTTTCACGGCACTTGGCGCGCAGCGCGGTATCCTCCGCCACGGTGATGCCCTTGTAATCCACAAGGACGCCAGCGGCCGCGTTCTGCACCTTCTCGGTCAGAGCCGCCACGATCGCCTGCTTTTCAGACAGTACTTTTGCGTTGGGCATTCTTCTTGTTCACCTCCATGAGATTTTGCGGCACACCCTTGTGTGCCCGGGAAACGAGGTGCGTTCTTTAGAGAAAAAACCATCCCCATGCCGGAAAGACATGAGGATGGTATCAGCAATCATAAACTATTGCCATCCTCGGCAGGACTTACGGCCATACGGCCACCTGCTGTCTTTGGAACGCATCTTGTATTATATCCATTGCCGCACAGCTTGTCAAGCAAAAGATATCAAAAATTGCGCTGTTTTAACTCTTTTATAGAAAGATTACAGCTGCTTCTGGGCGTTCATCTTCACGCCGGGGCCCATGGTGGACGCGGCCACGCAGGACTTGACGTACTGACCCTTGGCAGCGGCGGGCTTGGCCTTGAGAATGGCGCCCATCAAAGCGGCATAGTTCTCATACAGCTTGTCAGCACCGAAAGAAACCTTGCCAATGGGGCAGTGGATGATGTTGGTCTTGTCCAGACGGTACTCCACCTTACCGGCCTTGGCTTCCTGAACGGCCTTGGCGGCGTCAAGCGTCACAGTGCCGGACTTGGGAGAGGGCATCAGACCCTTGGGGCCCAGCACCTTACCCAGACGGCCAACCACACCCATCATGTCGGGGGTAGCAACGACAACGTCGAAGTCGAACCAGTTTTCCTTCTGGATCTTCTCGACCAGATCCATATCGCCTACGAAATCGGCGCCGGCAGCCTTGGCAGCCTCGGCCTTATCGCCCTTGGCGAACACCAGCACGCGGACGGACTTACCGGTACCGTTGGGCAGCACGATGGCGCCGCGAACCTGCTGGTCGGCGTGACGGGAGTCAACACCCAGCTTGACGTGGAGCTCCACAGTCTCATCGAACTTAGCGCTGGCAGTCTTGCAGATCAGCTCCAGACCCTCCTTGGGGTCATACAGCATGGCCTTGTCGATCTGCTTGGCACTTTCCTGATATTTCTTACCTCTAAACATCGTTACACCCTCCTTACTCGCCGACGACAACGCCCATGGAGCGGGCGGTACCGGCGATCATGCTCATGGCAGCTTCCAGAGAAGCAGCGTTCAGATCGCGCATCTTCATTTCGGCGATCTTCTGGATGGAAGCCTTGGAGATGGTGGCGACCTTCTCCTTGTTGGGCACGCCGGAACCGGACTCGATGTTGCATTCCTTCTTGATGAGGACGGCAGCGGGGGGAGTCTTGGTGACGAAAGAGAAAGAACGGTCAGCATAGACGGTGATCACCACGGGGATGATCAGGCCCATGTCATTCTTGGTACGCTCGTTGAATTCCTTGGTAAAGGCGGCAATGTTGATGCCGTGCTGACCCAGAGCAGGGCCAACGGGGGGTGCGGGAGTTGCTTTGCCTGCAGGGATCTGCAGCTTCACATAACCAACGACTTTCTGTGCCATTTTAAGGCACCTCCTTTAATAAAATGTGGTAGCGGCTTACCCGGTGTAAGAACCGCTCTTGGCGAGACGCGTGTGTCTTTGGCGTCTCTCCCACTTGCACAGAGACTGCTGTGCGTCAGGACAGGACCTCCACCTGATCGAGCTCCAGCTCCACCGGTGTCTCTCTGCCGAACATGGAGACCACCACGCGAACCTTGTTCTTCTCGGGATCGATCTCCTCCACGATACCGGTAAAGCTGGCCAACGGGCCGTCCGTGATCTTCACGGTTTCACCCACATTGTACTTTACTACGATCTCGTGCTTTTCCAGCGACATCTGGCGCACCTCTTCCTCCGTCAGAGGAATGGCCTTGTTGGCTTCGCCCACAAAGCCGGTAACGCCGCGGATATTGCGGATAATGTGCCACGTTTCATCGGTCAGCACCATCTTGATGAGCACATAACCGGGGAACACCTTGCGTTCCACTTCCTTCATGGTGCCCGATTCGGTCACTTCCGTCACGGTTTCCATGGGGATCTCCATGCGCAGGACCATGTCCTCGCAGTGGCGGTTGGTCACAGACTTTTCGATGGCGGCCTTTACCGCGTTTTCGTAGCCGGAATAGGTATGGATCACATACCACTTCGCATTTTCAGCCATGTGCCGCTCCTTACGCGAACAGGCCGATCAGCGTATTGACCGCCAGAACGGCGACCGCATCGAAGATCCAGATGAACGCACCGACGATCAAAGAGCACAGAAGCACCGTCCCGGTATTCTTCATGGTCTCCTTGCCGGTGGGCCACACGACCTTCTTCAGCTCGCTTTTCATTTCGCGGAACCAACGGCCGCGATCCTTGACTTTCTTTTCTTCAGCCATTGCAGTTTCTCCTTCCGATTACTTCGTCTCGGTGTGGACGGTGTGCTTTCTGCAGAAGGGGCAATACTTGTTCAGCTCAAGCTTGTCAGGGGTATTCTTCTTGTTCTTCATCGTGTTGTAATTTCTCTGCTTGCACTCGTTGCATCTGAGAGTGATTTTCACGCGCATGTAACGGCACCTCCTTATTAGATTAGGTTGCCCCTGTCCGGGGCACCCATTTGCCTCCCTGTTGTCGCGGATACTCTTCTTCCGCGCCCAAAGCGAAAAAGCGCGCAAAAAGAAAGCACCTACTCACAGGTAATGTTCACTATACCATAGTTCCACGAACAGGTCAACCACTTTTTGCATGATTTTTTGCGGATTTTTTTATTTTTCGCGCCGCCGGAACGGTTTTATTCAATCAACGGTTGCACCGACGGCCAAAACGCGGTATGATAAGCAGGAATCATTCCCCCGACAGGAGGTTTTTTTGGATGAAGATCATGGCCATCGACTACGGAGACGCCCACACCGGCGCGGCTATTTCCGACGCCACGCTGACGCTGGCGGGATATTCTACCGTTATCAACAGCCGTAAGGCCGATGTGGTGACGGCGGAAATCTGCCGTCTGATACAGGAACACGGTGTGACAGAGCTGGTGCTGGGGTATCCAAAAAATATGGATGGTACGCTGGGACCCCGCGCGGAAAAGTGCGCCGCCTACGCCGAGACGCTGCGTCAGGCCACGGGACTGAGCGTCACGCTGTGGGACGAGCGGCGCAGTACCGTGGAAGCTCACGCCATTCTGTTCAACAACGGCAAAAACGGCAAGCAGCGGAAGAAAAACGTGGATGCGGTGGCGGCTTCCCTGATGCTGGAGGGTTATCTGACCCGGAAGCGATTGGAGCAGCAGACATGAGGGTACTGGTGATCGGCGGCGGGGCCGCCGGGATGATGGCGGCGCTGACGGCGGCGGAAAACGGGCACGCCGTAACGCTGCTGGAGCGGCAGGGCCGCGTGGGACGCAAGCTGATGGCCACCGGCAACGGTCGGTGCAACCTGACCAATCACCATGTTTCCCCCGCCCACTACCACGGCGGCGAGGGGTTTTGCAGCCATGCGCTGGCTGCCTTTGACGTAGGCAATACGCTGCTGTACTTTGCCGGACTGGGCCTGCTCACCACGGCAGAGGACAGCGGGCGGGTGTATCCTTTCAGCAACATGGCCGGCAGTGTGCTGGACGTGCTGCGCTTTGCGCTGGAAAGCCACGGAATCGAACTGCACACCGCCTGTCCGGTAACAGCTATCCGCAAAAAAGGCAATATCTTTCTCGTCCGCACCGAGAGCGGCGGGGAATTCACCGCCGACCGGGTAATTCTGGCGGCGGGCGGCGCGGCCGGCGGCAAGGTGGGCGGCGTGATGGACGGCTATCAGCTGGCCAAAAGTCTGGGACACCACCGCACGGCGCTGTATCCCTCGTTGGTGCAGATCAAAACCGAACCCACCTATCCCCGGGTACTGAAGGGCGTAAAGGCCGAATGCGGCATCATCATTCGCCGGAGCGGCGAAATCGCGGCACAAAACCGAGGCGAGGTGCTGTTTACGGAATACGGTGTCAGCGGTCCGGCGATCTTTGATATCTCCCGCGCTGTGGCTACGGCCGGCGGCACATTGTGCTGCATGCTGGACTTTTTTCCCGATTGGGAGCAGCAGGAGGTGTTGGACTGGCTGCGGCAGCGGCGTGACGGCGCAGGAACACGCGAGGCGGGCACGCTGCTGACCGGCGCGCTGCACAGCCGGCTGGGGCAGATGGTGTGCAAGGCGGCAGGCTTTACCAACCAGCGGGCCGCCGGACTCAACGATGATGCTCTGCGGCAGATTGCCGCACAGGCACAGGGCTTCACCCTGCCCATCACCGGCGTGTGCGGCTTTGATCAGGCACAGGTAACGGCAGGCGGTCTGCGGTGCGATGAGTTCGATCCCCACACCATGGAGAGCCGCCTTGTACCCGGTTTCTACGCCTGCGGCGAGGTGCTGGACATTGACGGCGACTGCGGCGGATACAACCTGCAATGGGCATGGAGCAGTGGCCGGGTGGCTGGGCAGATCAAGACGCTTTGACCAAATTGTGCAGATGCGGCGGGGTGTTGTCACCCCGCCGCATCTGCCATTTCAGGGAGACCCGATGGGCCGACGTGGGACCCCGCATTTCCTGTCCTCGCCGCATGAGGATACAGATTGCCGCAGCCAGCCTGCGGATTGTTTGTGCAATGACAGCTTTTTGTGATTTTACAAAAAATTCACACTTCACTATTGACAATTCTGACAAAGATGGTAGAATGTAGTACAGCTAATGCCTCAGACAACTTCATACCTTATCAAGAGTGGCGGAGGGAACGGCCCAATGAAACCACGGCAACCTGTTTTTCAAGGTGCCAAATCCGACGATGAATCGAAAGATGAGGAAAGGCCAAGTTCAGCACTCTGTCGATTCCGGCAGGGCGCTTTTTTATTGTGCGTTTCCGAGAAATGAAAGGAGATCAAAATCATGGCAAAGCATCTGTTTACTTCCGAATCCGTTACTGAGGGGCATCCCGATAAAATCTGCGACCAGATCAGCGACGCCGTTCTGGACGCCATTTTCGAAAAGGATCCCAACGGCCGCGTGGCCTGCGAGACCACCGCTTCCACAGGCCTTATCCACATCATGGGCGAGATCACCACCAGCTGCTATGTGGACATCGCCAAGATCGCCCGCGAGGTGATCCGTGATATCGGCTATGACAACGCCGCCTACGGCTTTGACTGCAATACCTGTGCTGTTATCACCAACATTGACGAGCAGTCCGGTGATATTGCAATGGGCGTGGACAAGTCTTTGGAGGCCAAGGAGGCCGGTCACGACGAGCTGGACAACGGCGCCGGCGACCAGGGCATGATGTTCGGCTACGCCTGCGACGAAACGCCCGAGCTGATGCCGCTGGCCATCTCTCTGGCTCAGAAGATGGCCAAGCGCCTGACCGATGTACGCAAGCAGGGTCTGGTGGACTATCTGCGGCCCGATGGCAAAACCCAGGTCACCGTGGAGTATGACGATGCCGGTAAGCCTATCCGCGTGGACACCGTGGTGGTTTCCACCCAGCACGCCGCCGAGGCCTCTCTGGATCAGATCCGCAAGGACATGATCGAGCTGGTCATCAAACCCACCGTTCCCGCCCAGCTGCTGGACGAAAACACCAAGTTCTATGTCAACCCCACCGGTCGGTTCGTCATTGGCGGCCCTCAGGGCGACAGCGGCCTGACCGGCCGAAAGATCATCGTGGACACCTACGGCGGCAGTGCGCCCCACGGCGGCGGCGCTTTCTCCGGAAAGGACCCCACCAAGGTGGACCGCAGCGCTGCTTACGCCGCCCGCTGGGTAGCCAAGAACGTGGTGGCCGCAGGCCTTGCCACCCGCTGCCAGGTCCAGCTGGCCTACGCCATCGGCGTGGCCCGTCCCGTCAGCGTCCTGGTGCAGACCTTCGGCACCGGCGTGGTGGCCGATGACAAGCTGGAGGAAGCCGTGGAGAAGGTCTTCGACCTGCGTCCCACCGCCATCATCCGGGATCTGGATCTGCGCAAGCCCATTTACCGCCAGCTGGCCGCCTATGGCCACATGGGCCGCGAGGATCTGGGCGTTGCATGGGAAAAGACCGACCGCGCAGAGGCGCTGAAGGCCGCGCTGGGCATGTAATTTTACAGTTAGCCAATGCAACTTGCATTACCGGCCGCGCTGTGCTATACTGGCAGATAATATAGGCAAGGAGTGATAAAATGCATTTGCAGGAATCCGGCGAGATGTATCTGGAAACCATTCTGGTGCTGACCAGACGCTCTCCCCATGTCCGCGCTATTGACGTGGGCGAGTATATGGGATATTCCAAGCCCAGCGTCAGCCGGGCCATGGGACTTCTGAAAAACGGCGGCTATATCAAGGTGGATGAGAACGGCTACATTACACTGCTGGAGCCGGGCCGCGAGGTGGCTGAAACCATCTATGAGCGCCATACGCTGCTGACACAGTTTTTGGTGCGTCTGGGCGTATCGCCTGACATCGCCGCCGAGGATGCCTGCAAGCTGGAGCACGTCATCAGCAACGAGTCATTTCAGGCCATCAAGCGCCACGCCCATTTGGGTATGGATACCGAGTAAAAAAGAAGAGACTGTCTGTCCGGACAGTCTCTTCTTTTTGCATATATTGCAAAATTATATATCCGCTCTGGGACCCGGACGGTATTCCTCCGCCAGCAGTTCCACCGTAATGCCGCCAGCCGAAAGCTCCGTCAGCTTCCGGCGCAGCGTCTCCGTCCGTTCTGCTGGAAGCGAAACCAGCAGCGCCACATCCGCAGCGTACTGCACATCGTCCACCACGCCGCCGCAGCCTTCCATTTCCAGCTTGACCCGTTCAAGCAGCGCATAGGTACAGGGGATACGCAGCCGCGCCCATGCGCCCATCACCGCCACGCCCGCGGCGGCCAGCGCGTCCCGCGCGCCCTTGGAATAGGCCCGTGTCAGGCCGCCGGCCCCCAGCAGGATACCGCCGAAATAGCGGGTGACCACGCAAACCGCATTGGTCACACCCTCCCGCTGGAACACATTGAGCATTGGCTGTCCCGCCGTGCCCTGCGGCTCGCCATCGTCGCTGTAGCGCACGGTGCCGCTGCCGATGAGATAGCACCAGCAGTTATGCCGCGCATCATAGTGCTGCTTTTTGATCCGGGCAATAAAGGCCCGTGCCTCCTCCTCCGTTTCTACAGGCTGCACATAACCAATAAAACGGGAGCGCTTTTCCGTGAATTCGCTTTCTGCCGCCTGAAAGGGCACGCGAAATTCGCTCATTCCCAATCCTCCTTCGGCGGCTGCCAACCCTCGATATAGTCCCTCAGCTGGCCCAGCAGGCGGGGATTGCACACCGCCACCACGTCCACCGTGGCGCCGTATTCTACGCTTTCCACCTTGGCCTCGCGATACAGGCTGTCCAGCGCGCCGGCCTTATCATACGGCAGGTGCAGCGTTACACGCCGGGTGCCCTTGTCCAGCTTTCTGTCGATCAATTCCAGCAGCTGGGGAATCCCCTCGCCGGTTTTGGCAGAGATGGCCACCGCGTCCTCCTCTTTCGCCCGCTCATTGGGGAAGCTGAGGTCGGACTTGTTATACACCCGGATGCAGGGGATGGTATCGGCGCCCAGCTCATGAATCAGGCTGTCCACGATTTGTGCCTGTTGGCGCCACTGTTCATTGGACGAATCGATCACATGCAGCAGGAGGTCAGCATACTCCAGCTCCTCCAGCGTGGCCTTGAAGGCCTCCACCAGTTGGTGGGGCAGCTTGCGGATAAAGCCCACCGTGTCAGAAATCACCACATCCAGCGTATCGCTGACCGTCAACAGGCGGGTGGTGGTATCCAGCGTGTCGAACAGGCGGTTATTGGCCGGGATATCCGAGCCGGTGATGGCGTTGAGCAGCGTGGACTTTCCGGCATTGGTATAGCCCACAATGGCCACCACCGGGATCTCGTTCTTGCTGCGTCGCTGGCGCTGGGTGGCGCGGACGCGGCGCACCTCCTCCAGCTCCGCTTTCAGCTTGTCGATCTTGCGGCGGATATGGCGGCGGTCCGTCTCCAGCTGGGTCTCGCCGGGGCCTTTCGTGCCGATGGGGGAGCCGCCGGTGCCGCCCTGACGCTCCAGATGGCTCCACATGCCGATCAGACGGGGCAGAAGGTACTGGTACTGGGCCAGCTCTACCTGCAGGCAGCCCTCCTTTGTCCGGGCCCGCTGGGCAAATATATCAAGAATCAGGCCGCTGCGATCAATGACCTGAACGCCCAGCAGTTCGGTCAGCACACGGATCTGAGAGGGAGAGAGCTCGTTATCAAAAATTACCATGGTAGCCTGTTCATTGTCCACCATGCGCTTGACCTCCTCCACCTTTCCCTCTCCAATAAAGCTGTGAGGATCCGGCTTTTCCCGGCTTTGCAGGATCATGCCCGCCGTATCGCCGCCCGCCGTTTCCACCAGCTCGGAAAGCTCCGTCAGACTCTCCTCATCGGCGCTGTCCTCCGCCAGCACCGGTGAGCGCAGGCCCACCAGCACCGCATGATCCCGGGATTTTTCGTTATTTTCCAGTGTTTTACGTTCCATAATGCCCTCGGTACAAAGAATTTTTTCCTATTATATACGGTTTTTCGCCGGTTGTAAACGAAAAAAAGGTCTGCATCCACAGATGCAGACCTTTTATGTGTCCTGTTAGCCCTCCAGGCCGAAACGCTTGTTGAACTTGGCAACGCGTCCGCCGGTATCGACAAGCTTCTGCTTGCCGGTGAAGAACGGGTGACACTTAGAGCAGACTTCCACGCGAATATCCTTCTTCGTAGAACCTGTCTCAATCACATTACCGCAGGCGCATTTGATAGTAGTCTGCTGATAATTGGGATGGATTCCTTCCTTCATTGCTCTGGTTCACCCCTTTCCGGTACACTTGTCGTCTGGTTTCACCCATAAACGCAACTGTGATAATAGCACATCCGCGCGCGGATTGCAAGCACTTTTTATAAATTCACCGCAGAATTTGTCTGGAAGAAATAGAGTACTTTTTCCGTAACCTCTTTTTCCAGCACTTTGCCCAGCGCCAACGCGTAAGCCTCCAGCTGCGGACGGTAGCGCCGGGCACGCTCGGACAGTGCATCCCCGAAAACGTGATCAGTTTTGAAATCCACCACCACAAGGCCGCCTTCTTCCGGTTCAAAGGCACAGTCCACCACGCCCTGCAGCAGCAGCTCCTCCCCTGCCGCCTCCGGGTCATAGAGCGCGGCATCGGTCAGCAGGGCGAAGCGGTACTCCCGCCACACCCGCTTCGCGCCGCGGATCCGCGCCGCCAGCGGCGAGGCGAGAAAACGCGCCACCATACCGCAGTCCACCGCCGCGGCCTGCTGATCCGTCAGCAGACCGCGCAGGCGCAGCTTCTTCACCTCATCCGCCACAGCGGCCGTCGTGGGCGGCGTATGGAAATCGATATACTGCATCACCGCGTGAACGGCGGTACCCTTTTCCGCTGCTGTCAGGCCGATGGTTTCCTGCAAAAATTTTGGCTTTTCAAACAGCACCGCACGCCGGCGGGCAGGGGCGGCACCCTCGGCCAGTTCCTCGTCGATGGCCCGGCCTTTCAGCTGGGTGGCCGTCACCTTGCCGGGGGTCAGCGCGGCGCGCTCATGGCCATAGCGCCACTCCAGCGGCGCAGGGTCAAACGGCGGCTCCGCCAGCGCTTCCGGCGATACGCCGCTTTCTTCATCCGCCGGTGTCTCATCGCCCGGGTTCTCCCACAGGCAGACCTGCCATCCGCCGTCCTCCGCCGTCAGTTCCGGCTGGACGCTATCGGCCCAGCGGCACAGCGCCGCGCCCTGTGCCGTACACAGCAGCGGCAGCAGCACCCAGTCGCCCAGACACTTGGCGCCGGCTACCGCCTCAGGCGGCGTCGGTACGCCGGCCACCGCCGCCAGATCCGCGATCCGCTTGCGCCCGCTGCGCATGCAGTCCACGGCGATCATCTTCTCCTTGGCGCGGGTCATGGCCACATAGAGGATGCGCATTTCCTCGGCCCGGCTCTGGCGCTGTAAACGCAGCGCCAGAGCTGTTTTGCTGATGGTATCGTACCGGATCTGCCGCTGCCGGTCCACGCGCACCACACCCAATCCCAGCTCCGGGTGCACCAGCACCGGCTCCTGCGTATCCCGGCGATCAAAGCTCTTGCTCAGATCACACAGGAACACCACCGGAAACTCCAGTCCCTTTGACTTATGGATGGACATGATCTGCACGCCGCCGGCGCTTTGCCGCGTGGACAGATCCGGCGCATCGCCGTTTTCCAGCAGCGTCCGCAGATAGCTGACAAAGTCGAATACGTTCTTCTTTCCCATTCCGGCCGCCTGACGGACATAGGTGTAGAAAGCCGACAGGTTATCGCGCCGGGCCCGTCCGCCGGGCATGGCGCCGAACACCGCCTGACAATGGCAATCATCGTACAGCCGCCACAGCAGCTGATCCACCGTTTCATCCCGGGCGGCGGTACGCAGCCGCTCCAGCACGGTCAGGAACGCGCGGGTATCCTCTCCCCCGTCCAGCAGCAGCGCGTCATAGTAGTCGCCGTCCTTCCGCAATGCGCGGATGGCTGCCAGACGGTTCGGCGTGAAGTCGAACAGCGGCGAGCGGAGCACGGCGATCAGCGGCACATCCTGCCGGGGATTATCGATGACCTGCAGAAAGGCATACACCACCGCGATCTCCACCGTGGAAAAGAAATCGCTGCTCTCGTCGGCGGCGCAGGGAATATTCCGCGCCGTCAACGCCGCCGTGAACGCTTTCAGCCGACTGCGGGGCGAGCGCATCAGGATCACAAAATCCTCCGGTGTGCACCGGCGCATCGCACCGTCATCGCCCATAACCGGATACCCCTCATCCAGCATTTTCCGAATACGTGCCGCCACAAAGCGCGCCTCCACCGCCGTGCGGTCAAAGTGCTCCTCCTCCGTGTCGGAGACATCGATAAAATGGAACTCAGCCGCCGTATCCTCATGAGGCGGATAGTAGGATGCGCCGAAATAGAGCTGCTCCTCCGGGCCATAGGCCATCTCGCCCATCTGGGGAGACATGATGCTGCGGAACACCGCGTTGCACGCGTCCAGCACACTTTGCCGGGAGCGGAAATTCCGACTCAGCAGCACCTTGCGCGGCTGGCCGTCCTCCGCGGCGGCCGCCGGAACGTATTCCTGATATTTCCGCAGGAAAATCGTAGGGTCTGCCAGACGGAAGCGGTAAATGCTCTGCTTCACGTCGCCCACCGTGAACAGATTCTGCTCCTGCCGGGAAATGGCGGAAAAAATGCAGTTCTGCACCTCGTTGGTGTCCTGATATTCATCCACCATGATCTCCCGGTAGCGCTGCGCCACCTGTTGGGCCAGCTCCGTTGGCCGACCGTCCTCCTGCCGCAGCAGGGCGATGGCATAATGCTCCTGATCCGAGAAATCCATAGCGTTGCGCCGCACCTTCTCCGCCTGATAGCGCCGCGCAAAGTCCGCCGTCAGCTCCGTCAGCGCCAGCATGGCCGGCGCCATGGCGTGAAGGTCCGAAAGATGTTCCTGCTGGGTCACACCGAATACGGCCTCCATCTCCCTGACCGCATCCTTGCAGCGGTCACGCAGGGCCTTGACACGATCCTTTTCCGGGTGCTCTCCCTTGACCGGCTTCATCCGGGAAAATACCGGAATGCTCCGGGCCATGGCGTCCCAGTCCCCCTGCGCGGCGGCAAAGGCGCGCAGCTGCGCCGCCGCGGCCGCCAGATCCGCTCCACAGGCGGCGGCCACCGCTTCGTCCGTCAGCTCCGATGCCAGCTTTTCCAGCAGCGCGGCCCAGAATGCCGCCCGCGCGGCCGCATCCTCCATCACCACCTGGCCATAGTCCGACGCGTTCAGCTCCTGCGGCAGCGTTTCCCAATCCCGGCGCACCTTTTCCAGCCATTGCAGGGGGTAGGGATGGCTTTGCAGCTTGCTGTGCAGCTCCTCCACCAGTTTTTCCAGCGCCCTGTCATCCCGGCCGGCGCCCAGCGTTTCCGCCAGCTGCGCCCGCCGCTCGTCCATGCCGGCGTAGAAATCCTCCATCGTCCGCTCCAGCACCCGCTCCTTGACAAGACCCGCTTCCCGCTCGTCCAGCACCCGGAAATCCGGCGTCAGGCTGTGGCCCTCCACAGGCGGCAGCAGATACACATTCTCCCGCAGCAGCGCGGCGCAGAACGCGTCCACCGTCTTGATGTCCGCCTGATAGACCCGAAACAGCTGGCGGCGCAGATGCGCATCCTCCGGGTGCTCCGCCACCTGACGTGCCAGCTCCGAGGCGATCTTGCCCCGCAGCTCCGCCGCCGCCGCCTTGGTATAAGTGATGATCAGGAAGTCGTCCACGGCGCACTGCTCCTGCCGGATATAGCGAAACAGCCGATCCACCAGCACGCGGGTCTTGCCCGAGCCGGCGGCAGCCGAAACCAGCAGACTGCCGCCCCGATTTTCCACCGCGGCGCGCTGGTCGGGCGTCAATTCAATTTTCGCCATGGGACACCTCCCCATTCTCTTTTTCCATCAGCGCCCAGAATTCGCCGCTGTCCGTTTTCCGCAGGAAACGGCGCCTGTCGCGCCGCTCGTCAAAACAACAAGCCGAGGCAAAAGCGCAGTAGGTACAGGCGCTGTCCTGCGGTCCCCGGTCATAGGGATCGGCGTCGATATTGCCCTGTGCGATCTCGCCGGCGATCTCATGCAGCAGGCGGTCCACATACCGGCCCAGATGGCCCAGCTGCGCCGCCGAGGCCACGCTGCCGGACAGCGTACCGTCTTTTTTGACGCCAATGGGCAGATAGCAGGGTTTTTCCAGCGCGCTGTGCTCCATGGCGCGCAGCACCTCCGGCTCGTCCAGCACAAGGCCGGTACGGCGCAGGGCAGCCTGCAGGTCGGCGCGCAGCTTGTCCTCGCTGATATTGCGCGGGCGGGGCAGGATCGCCGTGCGGGCCGGCTGGTACAGCACGCCGCAGGGAACGACGGGACAGCCGAAATAATCCTGCCCCTCCCGCTCCAGCGCAAACAGGTACAGCAGCATCTGAATCCCCAGTCCGTAGCGGACATCCGACAGATCAAAGCTCTTTTTGCCGGTTTTATAGTCCACCACGCGGAGGTAAAGCTTTCCGTCATGGAGCCAGCCGTCCACCCGATCCACCTTGCCGGAAACCGACAGCGACGCGCCGTCCTGCCGCACCGTCACGGCAGGCAGCGTGCCGTCACGGCCGCCAAAGCTCAGCTCAAAGCACACCGGCGTAAAATCCGACTGCCGCATCTCCCCGGCGATGTCCAGGACAATGCTGTATGCCGTTTCCCGCAGGCGGCTGAACAGGTAGCGGAAGCGGGCGGATTTGTGGGCATAGTCGTCGATACACCGCTGGGCATAACGGTCCACCTGTTCCTCCACCATGTGCCGCAGCGCCTGATCGTCTACTTTTTGATAGCCACCCAGCTCCTTCACCTCGCGGTTTACGTTCTCCAGCAGATAATGCAGGAAGGTGCCCACCTCAGGCGCCTCAAAGCCTGCCTTTTTCCGCTCTCTGGCCCGCAGGCCGTACTCCATGAAATAGCCGAAGTGGCACGACCGCACCCGGTCGATACGGCTGGCCGACATGGCGATAGCATGGCCATACAGCGACTGAACCGCCTCAGGAGACAGGCGTCCGCGCTCCATGTTTCGTGCACGCTCCATAGCGGCGACAGCCGGCGCATACCGGGGATCGGCAGCGAAGTAGCGCCGCAGCGCATCGCTTTCGGCGGCGGCGCACAGGGCAGCCGCCGGCGTTTCCAGACGGCAGTCGTCCTCTCCCCGCGTGGGACGCACCGCCGGAAACAGCAGCCGAATCCGCTCCACCACAAAGGAGGGCCGCAGCTCCGCCCCGGCCACATCCGTAACCGGCCAGCTGATGTGCAGCCGCTCCGTCGGCTGCACAAGGCAGGCATAGATATTCTGCAATTCGTTATCCAGCGCGTCAAAGGTGGCGTCTGACAATGGGATCTCCCGCTGCTGCAGCGCGCGGCGGTCATCACTGTCCAGCACGCCGCCGTCCCGGTCCACCTGCGGCAGCAGATGGTCGTTGGCGCCAAGCAGGAACAGCACCCTGACACGGTGGCGGTCATTACGGGTGATCTCGCTGACCTTGACCTGATCCAATGTGGCGGGAATGGTACCCACGCTGTACTGGGTCAGCACCAGACGCAGCAGCTTGGCAAATTCCTCGCCGTCCAGCTCCGTATCACCCAGGATCTCCACAAATTGATCCAGCACGTCGCAGAAGATCTGCCACAGCTGGGCATATTCCTCCGCCAGCTGCACCTGCCCCGCCGCCAGCAGGGCGTCCGCCTTGTCCCGCAGCGCATCCGGCACCCCGGCTGCCGCCGCGAATTCATACAGCGTCCGGGCCTTATCCCGTGCGGAGGGACGGCTCTTCAGTCCCTCCGTTAACGCCAGCAGCGGCAGGCGTACCTTCTCCCGGATACGGTTGACCTCCGCCAGACGTGCGGTGCGTTCCTCTGTCAGCTCCGCGCCGTAGCCGTCCGGGTTGGCCGTCCATGGCACGTCGCGCAGCCACATATTGCCGCGGATATCCCAGCGGATCACATAGTTTTCCAGCAAATCGCACTCCGCCTCCGTCACACCGGTCATGCCGGTTTTCAGATAGCGGAACATATCCTCATATTCAAAGCCGCCTGTGGCCGCGTCCACCGCTGACAGCAGCAGCGTCATCACCGGCTTTTCCAGTATATCGCTGCGTCGGCTGATATAGGCGGGAATATCATCCCGGCGGAACACCGCCTCCAGCAGCGGGCCATACAGCTCCATGCTGCGGCTGGCCACGGCGATATCCCGATAGCGGTATCCCTGCCGGGCCAGACGGCGGATCTGCGACGCCACATACTCCACTTCCCGGAAGGCATTGGGCGCTTCATGCAGCGCCACAGCATCCGTTTCCCCCTCCCAGACGGCGTCGCTGCCGAAGAAATGACGCTCCAGATGATCCAGCGGGCCCTCTCCCTGACGGGTAAGATAGGCAAGGCGGCACTCCGTGCCCGCTTCGCGGGCCATGCGCACCAACCGCTCTTTCTGCACGGCGGCATTCTGAAACTGCCGCCCGCCGCGCTCGCCCAGCAGCGTCACCGTTACGCTGCTGCACCGCCGCAGCGCTAGCGACAGCACGCTCTCCTCCTGCCGATTGAAGAAAGAAAAGCCATCCAGATAGAGATCCTTGCCATCCAGATAATGGGACTGGGGCAGGTGGTCGTGCAGCTTCTGCACGCGGGAGCGCACATCCGTGTCTCCACCGCGCAGGCGGGCATCATAGGCTGCGTAGATCATGGCCACATCCCGCAGCTTATCGCCCATGGCCCCCTCCATATCCGCCACATGGCGGTACAGCGTTTCCGGCGCGATCTGGTAGGCATACAGCTCATCGGCCAATGTGGTCAGCTGGTGAAGAAACGCCGCCCGCTGCGAGGGCCGCCCGAACACTCTCAGCCGGGTATGCAGCTCCTGCAGGCAGCGGCGCATGGTCAGCAATTTGCCGCCGTTATCCAGCGTCACATCGGCCAATCCGCCTGTCTCGGTCAGCACACGGGTGGCCAGACTCTGAAAGCTGAGCACCTCCGCACTGCGGCAGGCGGTGGGGCCGCAGGCGCGGCACAGGTCCAGCTCCGCCTCATGGGAGGTATGCTCCGGCACCAGCAGTATTTGGGGCCGCTCTTCTCGGCGGCGGGCAATGGTTTCCAGCACGCGCGCCGACTTTCCGCTGCCCGCGCGGCCTATCCAGATGGTCAGCATAAGCGCTCCTCCCGCTAAAAAAGGTCATTGCCGTTATTATAGCGTACTTTTTGTTTGGTGAAAAGCGTCAGGTGAAAATTTTCCCGTTGTCAACGGCGCAAAGCTGTGCTACCATACATTTTATATGGGATCAGACGGGACAGCGTTCCCGCCGGGTAACGATACGCAAGATAACGAGGTGTGACAGCATGGAAGAAATGCGCAGCTTTGGCTATATTTGCCCCAAATGCGGCAAGGCGGTGTTGGGTAGCCGAAGCGCTTTTGCGCTGCAGGCCGCCGCGGCCCGCATCACCTGCGAATGCGGTGAAAGCGAGATGGAGATCCAGACGGATGGCACAAGGTTCCGCCTGTGGGTGCCCTGCGGCCTGTGCGGCGGCGAGCACCACGCGGAGGTGGACGCCAAGGCAATCCTGACCGGACGCGGCGTTGGCCTTGCCTGCCCGGAGACAAAGCAGCTGTGCTGCTATGCCGGCGAGGAAAAGCAGGTGCGCAGCGCCATGGAAGAGCTGGCGATACGGGCGGAAAAGGAAAAGTGCGAGGAAAAGGAAGCCTTTACCGACAATGTCATTATGTATGAGGTGCTGTCGGAATTAAAGGACATTGCCGCACGCGGCGGAATCCGCTGCACCTGCGGCAGCGCGGAATATGGCATTCAGGTGCACCGGGACGCCGTGGATCTGATCTGCCGCCGCTGCGGCGGCAGGCTGCGGCTCAGCGCCGGCACGGACGAGGATCTTGACCGGCTGTGCTGCCAGATGACGTTAACGATCCGGGGCGTTCAATGAGCACGGCGCTGTGCTTTTTCCTGTTCCTGCTGGCCATGGCGGCATGTCTGGCGCTGGGATATTCCTCCTTGTGGGCGCTGCTGCTGGGACTGGCGCTATTCGGTCTCATGGGGTATCGGCAGGGCCACGCGCCGCAGGCCATGCGGCGGGCGGCATGGCGCGAGGGACGCAAGGTTCTGATCGTGCTGCGGATCTTCATTTTTATCGGGGCGATCACCGCCCTGTGGCGCAGTGCAGGAACCATTGTTTTCTTCATTTATTACGGCATACAGGCCATCTCGCCCCGGCTGTTCGTGCTGGTGGCGTTTTTACTGACGGCGCTGATCTCCTATGCGCTGGGCACCTCTTTCGGCGTGGTGGGCACCGCCGGCATCGTTCTGATGGCTCTGGCCCGCTCCGGCAGCGTAAGCGCAGCGGTAACGGCGGGCGCGGTACTGTCGGGCGCTTATTTCGGTGACCGCTGCTCCCCCGCATCCTCTTCCGCCGCGCTGGTGGCGGCGGTAACGCAGACGCAGCTGTACGGCAATCTGCGCAATATGCTGCGCACCGGACTGCTGCCTGTGGCGATCACGATCGGCATCTATGGACTGCTGTCCATCCGCCACCCCATTGCCGCCGTCAGCGAGGAGCTGCTGCAGGCGCTGCGTGAAAGCGCCGTGATCTCCCCGTGGGCGCTGCTGCCGGCGGCCGTCATGCTGATCCTGCCGCTGGTGAAAATACCGGTGCTGCCCAGCATCGGATTGAGCGTGGCAATGGCGGCGTTCGTCAGCATATTCGTGCAGAGAATGAGCCTGTGGGACACGCTGAAAACCGCCCTGCTGGGATACTATCCCGCGGCAGGCGAGCTGCGGGAGATTCTGTCCGGCGGGGGTATCATCTCCATGGCAAAGCCGGCGACGCTGGTATTTACCACGGGCCTGTTTGCAGGGCTGCTGGATGACATCGGCGCGCTGCGCGGCGCGGTGGGGATCGTGGAGCGCATTGCCAGCCGGTTTGGGCGCTTTGCCGCCTCGGCGGCGGTCAGTCTTGGCGCCGGCATGATCTTTTGCAACCAGTCGGTGGTCGTCGTGATGGGCAACCAGCTGCTGCATCACATTTACGATGATCCCGGCGAGCAGGCGGTGGATATGGAAAACAGCGGCGTGGTGCTCTCACCGCTGATCCCGTGGAATATTGCGTGCAGCATTCCGCTGACCATGTTGGATGTGGATGCGCGGGCGATCCCGTATGCCGTGCTGCTGTATATGATCCCGTTGGTTTACGGCGCGACAAAGCGCCGGGTGTATCCCGCCGGCAAGCCGGCGGCTAAGGAGTGAGAGAATGATATCTTTGCTGGCCAAATGGCTGATCCCCAACCGCGATAAGGTGGAAAACAGTGAGGTGCGCCGCGCGTGGGGTTCCCTGTGCGGCTTTATGGGAATCGCTTTGAATCTGCTGCTATTTGCCGGAAAGCTGGCGGCAGGCGCGCTCAGCGGTTCCATCGCCGTAACGGCGGATGCTTTCAACAACCTCTCGGACGCGGGTTCGTCCGTAGTGACGCTGCTGGGTTTCCGTCTGGCGGGAAAAAAGCCGGACGCCGACCATCCCTTCGGTCACGGGCGGATGGAATATGTCTCCGGTCTTGCCGTGGCAGGATTGATCCTGCTGATGGGCGCGGAGCTGGCAAAATCCTCTGTTGAAAAGATCCTCCGTCCGGAAAGCGTATCCTTTTCGTGGCTGGCGGCGGCGATCCTGCTGGTTTCCATCGGCGTGAAGGTGTACATGTATCTCTACAACAAGGCGGTGGGGAAAAAGATCCGGTCTGCTGCTATGTCCGCCACCGCGTCGGACAGTCTCAGCGATACAGCGGCCACCGCGGCTGTGCTGCTGGCCATGCTTGTGGGCCACTGGAGCGGCGTGCAGCTGGACGGCTGGACGGGCCTGCTGGTGGCGCTGTTTATTCTGTGGTCGGCCGTACAGGCCGCACGGGATACCGTCAGTCCGCTGTTGGGCCAGTCGCCTGATCCGCTGCTGGTCAAGGAGATCGAAGAGCTGGTGATGGCACATGACGCCGTGGTAGGCGTGCACGATCTGGTGGTGCACGATTACGGCCCCGGCCGGCGCATCATCTCCCTGCACGCCGAGGTTCCGGCCGACGGGCAGGTGCTGGCGCTGCACGACGTGATCGACAACATTGAGGCAGAGCTTTCACGCAAGCTTCACTGTGAGGCGGTAATTCACATGGATCCCGTGGTAGTGGGGGATCCGCAGGTGGATGCGCTGCACGAAAAGGTGGCGGCGCTGGTCAGGACCATCGACCCGCGCATTACCATCCACGATTTCCGCATTGTCCCCGGCGCCACCCACACCAACCTGATCTTTGACGCGGTAATTCCCTTTGATGAGCGGCTGACCCGGCCTCAGGTGGCCGCGCAGATCTGTCAGCTGGTGCAGGGGTTGGACGGCCGCTACCGGGCCGTGGTCAAGATAGAGAATTCCTATGTCAGCGAGTGAAAGGAGCAAATGATGGACGATCAGATCCGCAAATTGAAAGAGCTGGTGGACAGCAGCGACAATATTGTATTCTTCGGCGGCGCAGGTGTTTCCACCGAGAGCGGCATTCCCGATTTCCGCAGCGTGGACGGACTGTATCACCAGCAGTACCGATATCCGCCGGAAACGATCCTCAGCCACAGCTTCTATACAGCCCATAAGACGGAGTTTTATGACTTTTACCGCGCCAAAATGCTGGCCCCGGACGCCCAGCCCAACGCCGCACACCGCAAGCTGGCCCAATGGGAGGCACAGGGAAAGCTGAAGGCGGTCATCACCCAGAATATTGACGGCCTGCATCAGAAGGCGGGCAGCCGCGAAGTACTGGAGCTGCACGGAAGCGTGCTGCGGAACTACTGCGAAAGGTGCGGCAAATTTTACGGTTTGGATGCGATCCTCCACAGCACCGGCGTGCCGAAATGCACCTGCGGCGGCGATATCAAGCCGGATGTGGTGCTGTATGAGGAGGGACTGGACGAGCATGTCATGCAAAAGGCGCTGGACTATATCAGCCGCGCTGACATGCTGATCATCGGCGGCACATCGCTGGTGGTTTATCCCGCAGCGGGACTGGTTCGCTATTACCGAGGGAATAAACTGGTGGTGATCAACAAGGGTGTGATCGAGGCGGATCTCGGCGCGGACCTGGTGATCAACGGTCCCATCGGCCAGGTGCTCTCGCAGGTATAAGGGGGCAGACGAAACCCTGACCTTTACACCGGAGAAAAAGCAGGGTATAATAACGTGTCAAATCGTACAAAAGGAGCCGGTACATGAAGGTCAATCAGATCAAAGCGGGCGCGATACTATCCTATCTGTCCATGGGACTGAGCACCATCATCTCACTTGTATATACCCCCATCATGCTGCAGCGGCTGGGGGAAAGTGAGTTTGGCGTCTATCAGGCGGTGCTGCCCATTATCTCTTATCTGAACCTGCTGAGCTTTGGCCTGGGCAGCGCCTATGTGCGGTATTACTCCCGGTTTCGGGCGGCAGGAGACAAGCGCGGCTGCGCCAAGCTGAACGGCATGTTCCTGACCACCTACCTCTTTCTGGGCGTGCTGGTGCTGGTTATCGGCTTCGGATTATCCTATTGCGATGTGATCTTCGGCAAAAAGCTGACGGCGGAGGAAATTGCTCTGGCCGAGCGGCTGCTGCGGATCATGTCGGTGAACGCGGCGCTGACCTTTCCCATCAGCGTATTCGAGTCCCATGTGACCATTAACGAGCGCTATCTTTTCCAAAAGGTGGTGGCCATGGGCAAGCAGGTGCTCAACCCGCTTATCATGATACCGCTGCTGCTGATCGGCTACCGCAGCGTAACGCTGACCATCGTTTCGCTGATCTTTACCGTTCTCAGCGGCGTGATCAACATCTTCTACTGTCTGAGCCGGCTGCGGATGCAGTTTCTCTTTCGCGGATATGACTTCGGCCTGCTGCGGGAAATGTTCGGCTTCACGCTGTATGTCTTTCTGGGGATCGTGGTGGACAACTTCAACTGGTCCATCGACCGGCTGCTGCTGACATGGCTCCACGGCTCCACGGCGGTAACCATCTATGTGATCGCCGCCCAGCTGAATACCTTTTACCTCTCTTTCGGCAATGCCATCTCCAATGTGATGACGCCACGCGTCCACCGGCTGGTGGCCAACAATGCGCCCATGCGCCAGCTGGACGCCCTGTTTACCCGGGTGGGGCGGCTGCAGTTCATTCTGCTGGCCGGCATCTTTCTGGGGTTTGTGGCGGTGGGCCAATCCTTTGTGGTGCTGTGGGGCGGCGGCGACATCTTCGCCATCGACTACTGGACCACGCTGCTGCTGTTTTTCGCCTGCCTGTGGACCAATATCCAAACGGTGGGCATCGAGATCCAGCGGGCCAAGAATATGCACAAGTTCCGTTCGCTGACCTATCTGGGCGTGGCGCTGGGCAATGCCGTGCTGTCCATTCCGCTGTGCATGAAGTGGCAGGGTCTGGGCGCCGCCATCGGCACGGCCATCGCCACGCTGGTGGGGAACGTAATACTGATGAACTGGTATTATTACCGGCATATCGGACTGAATATCCCGGCCTTCTGGCGGCATATTTTCCACCTTATGCCTGCCATGGTGCTGCCGGCAGCGGCGGCGGTGCTGCTGGCGGTATTCACCCACCCCGCCAGTTACTGGGGGCTGATACCGCCGGGCTGCGCCTTTGTGGCGGTATATGCTCTGTCGCTGTGGCTGTTCGGACTGAACCGGTATGAACGCGGTCTGGTCACGGAGCCGCTGCGGCGGCTGACAAGACGAAAAAGAGGAGGTGGCCGCCGTGCCCCGTAAATCAGGCCGCAACACCAAGGGCCGCATTGTCTCTGCTGCGTGGAAGCTTTTCTATGAACAGGGGTACGACAACACCACCGTGGAGGACATCATTTTTGAATCGGAAACCTCCAAGGGCAGCTTTTACCACTATTTTGAGGGAAAAGACGCGCTGCTGGGGTCGCTGTCCATGATCTTTGATGAAAAATATGAGCAGCTGCGGCAGGAAATGGATCCGGATATGAACGCCGTTGACAAACTGATCCACATGAACCATGAGCTGTTCACCATGATCGACAATACGGTGTCGGTGGAGCTGCTGGCACGGCTGTTTTCCACGCAGCTGACCACCAAAGGTGAAAAGCACCTGCTCAGCCGCGACCGCACCTATTTCAAGCTGCTGCATCAGGTGGTGCGGCAGGGGCTGGAGCGCCGCGAGCTGCGCGGCGATCTGACGGCCAATGAGATCATCAACGACTACGCCATGTTCGAGCATGGGCTGATGTACGACTGGTGTCTGGCCGATGGCGGCTACTCGCTGGCGCGCTATGCGGAGCGGACAATGCCCATGTTTTTGAGCAGCTACCGCATGAATTGATAAAATTTTTATTTTAGACTACATTTTATTACTGTAAATCGTCTATATAAAAATGTGCAAATAACACAGTAAACTTTCATTTTTACAGAACGGTGTACAGAATTAATTCTGTACACCGTTCTGTATTTCAGTCTGGTAAAAAGTATGCTATACTGACCGCTGTGAAAAAAGCGGAAGTCCCGTTAAAACCGAGCAAACGGGCAAAGCCGCGTGTGTTAAGGAGAAGCAAGAGACATGAATTTATCTGAAGCCATTGTATTTCTGATCTATCTGGTGTTCATGCTGGGCATCGGCATCTATTTCTTTTTCAAAAACCGCAACGGCGGCGACAAGACCTATTTCCTTGGCGGCCGCCAGATGGGGCCGTGGGTCACGGCGCTGTCTGCCGGCGCGTCCGACATGAGCGCGTGGGTGCTGATGGGCCTGCCCACCTCCATCTATGCGCTGGGCCTTGGCCAGCTGTGGATCTCAGTGGGTCTGGCCATCGGCTACACCATCAGCTGGCTGTGTGAAGCACCGCGCCTGCGCCGCTTCTCTATTGTGGCCGACGACTCCATCACGATTCCCCAGTATCTGACCAACCGCTTTTTGTCCAAGTCAAAGGCGCTGCAAATTATCTGCGCTGTGATCTTTCTGGTGGCCTATACCATTTACGCCGCCTCCAGCGTCAAGGCCTGCGGCACACTGTTCAACACGGTGACCGGCGTGAATGAGACGGTAGCCATGTATGTGGCGTCGATCATTATCATCGGCTATACCTTTTTGGGCGGCTTCTCCGCCGTGTGCTGGACGGACTTCTTCCAGGGTATGCTGATGCTGGCGGCGCTGCTGGTGGCGCCCATCTTCGCCCTGTTCATGCTCAAGGGCGTGGGTGTTCATCCGGTGGATACCCCCAACTTCTTCAACCCCTTCAGCAGCTGGAAGGATATCGTTTCCGGTCTTGGCTGGGGTCTGGGCTACTTCGGTATGCCCCATATCATCATCCGCTTTATGTCTCTGGAATCCCAGAAGTCCCTGAAGAAATCCGCCAAAATCGGTATCAGCTGGACGCTGCTGATCGTGATTTTTGCCGCGCTGGTGGGCATTATCGGCCGTCTTTTCCTGGGCTTTGATGAGACCATCAACGGCCATTCTCTGGTGTTTATCACCATGGTGCGCCGCATCTTCCCTGGCGTTATCTCCGGCATTCTGCTGTCTGCCGTGCTGGCGGCGTCCATGTCCACGGCGGACTCCCAGCTGCTGACGGCGGCCAGCGCCTTTGCCAGCGATGTGTATAAGCCTGTGATCCGCAAGGGTCAGGCCGGTGAGAAGGAAATGCTGTGGGCGGGCCGCCTTGTGGTGCTGGCCATCGCCGTGGTTGCGCTGCTGATCGCCTCCGATCCCGGGGCCGGTACGATCATGTCGCTGGTGTCCAATGCATGGGGCGTATTCGGCGCTGCTTTTGGCCCGGCAATTATGCTGAGCCTGTTCTGGAAGAGATTTACCTTCTCCGGTGCGGTGGCCGGTATTCTGGTAGGCGCCGCCGTGGATGTGCTGTGGCTGCTGTGCCTGTCCTCCACAGGGATCTACGAGATCATCCCCGGTACGGCGGCCGGTCTGATCGCCTGCATTGTGGTCTCCCTGCTCAGCCGCAAGCCTGATGCCGATGTCGAGGCTCTGTACGACAAGGCCGTTGCCTACACCGACTGATCCGTTTTATCAAAAGCGCCATCCTTGGGGATGGCGCTTTTTCTTGACAAAAAGCGGATCATGCGCCACAATGAAAGGCACCATCGATTAACAAGGGTAATCTATCACGAAGGAGTTCGATCATGCGCAGAAAAGAATGTGAACGGAATGAAGCCTTTGCCTGGGAGGTGCTGAAGCACTCCGTATATGCCACCGTGTCTATGGTGCGGCCGGACGGCACACCCTATGCCACCCCGATCAACGTGGTGGGCGATGATGTTTACCGGGTGCTGTATTTCCATTGCGCCGGAGAGGGAGATCGCTGGGACATTCTGAAAGGCGGTGCACCGGTGTGCGTGACCGCCGTATCCACCGCCACCCTGCTCCCCAACAGATTCACCACCGCCTACCGCAGCGCCATGTTCAAGGGCCGCGCCGAGGTGGTGACAGACGAGGGGGAAAAGACCAAGGCCATGCTGCTCTTGTGCACCGCCTTCGACCCCAAGGCCATGGGACGGTTCGACGAGGCCATGGCACACTGCACGGCGCAGGTCGTTAAGATCGTGCCGGAGGTCATCACCGGCAAGGAGCATGAAATGCATCAAGCCCCCAAATCCCACAGCTGTAAGAGGGAATAATACGGGATCCGGCGCAGGGACGGCACATTTTCTGTGCCGTCCCTGCGCATTGATAAGCGTACACCGCATCTTGTCATTGGTGAAACGGTCTGGTATACTTGTGCTGCGGATAGCTTTTCAAGTAAGGAGAAACTACTATGGCAGAAATTATTATGGCCTTTTGCCTCTTGTGTTTCTGATCGTCTATGCCCTCAAGACACGGAAGATGGCCGAATCCATGATTCTGGCCACACTTTTGGCCATGGTTCTGGTACACCGGCAGAACTTTCTTACCGGCACCATCGACGCCATGTACGCCACGCTGTCCAACTCGTCCTACCAATTCGCACTTTACGCCGTCGGCGTTGCCGCAGTGAGCGCTGCCGCCTTTTTATTGTGCGGCCTTATTTGAATACAAAAAAGCCTTCTGTCCACAGGACAGAAGGCTTTTTTTCGTCATTTCATGCCGTTCCGTTTTCCTAAAAGCGGGCGCCAATCCATCTCGATGACCAGCAGGCTCAGCAGCATCAGCGCCGCCCCTGCATACCCCCGCGGCAGCAGCTTTTCTCCCGCAAAGACGAAAGCCACGATTCCGGAGAACACCGGCTCCAGCGTGAAGATCACACCTACATGGCTGGCGGTGGTATATTGCTGGGCCACCGCCTGAATCACAAAGGCAACGCCGGAGCAGAACAGTCCCAGGAAAACGGCGGCGGCCCAGATCTTCGGGGACTGGGGCAGATGGGGCCGCTCGGCAACAACGGACACCAGCAGCATCAGCACGCCTGCTGCCCCCAACTGGCACACGCCCAGTGTGACGGCATCCACTTCCGGGTGCTTGACAGCCTTTTCCGTTACCAGCATGTCGGCAGCATAACATACCGCGCAGATCAGGCAGATCAGATCGCCGCTGGCGGGGCGGAACGCCTCATTCAGCGTCAGCAGTGCCATGCCCACGGTGCACAATACCAGTGCAATGCCCAGCTTTCGGTCCGGTTTGCGGCGGTTGAACACAAAATCCAGCAGCGGCGTGAACACCACCGGCAGGGCGCAGATAAACCCCGCGTTGGAAATAGAGGTATTGGCCACGCCATAGGTGGCGCCGGCATACACGCCCACCAGCAGCACGCCGATAATCAGGCTGTAGCGCAGGGTGGCGCGGCTGACGTGCCGCAGCTTTTTCCAAAAAACAGCCGCCAGCACCAAAAACGCCAGCAAAAAGCGAAAGGCATTCAGGTTCATCGGCTGCAGTTCCTCAAGACACAAATTCACCAGATAATAGGATACACCCCAAAAAAGTGTGACCATGATCAGTGACAGGTCAGCCTTGCGCTGCTGTGACATGGGCAAACTCCTCCCTCTTTTCCTCTGTTAAGGGAGTATATCACACCTTTTTCGCAAAAGCAATTACTTCCACAGGTGCAGGTAGCCGCCATCGTGGAGCTGTTTGACAAGCAGCAGCAGGATCGGCCCCAGAATCATGCCCGCCACCCCCATGGCGCAAAAGCCTACATACATGGCCGCCAGCGCGGGCAGCGGCGGCAGTCCCGCGCTTTTTGCCATCAGCTTCGGCTCCATAATGCTGCGCACCAGCCATATCACCATATACAGCGCCGTCAGGGCGATACCTTTGGGAAAGCTGCCGGCCAGACAGCACAGCGCCGCCCACGGCAGCAGCACGGTGCCGGTACCAAACACAGGGAGCGCATCGATAAAAGCGATCAGCGCCGCCAGCAACAGCGCATAGGGCTGCCGGATCAGCAGCAGCCCGGCCAGCAGCTGGAAGAAGGTGATGGTCACCAGAATGCATTGCGCCTTGAGCCACTTGGCCATGGTGGTCAGCAAACTGGCCTTGACGCCCCGGACGGTAGACAGTGCCCGGGGCGTCAGCTGGCGGCGGAAAAAGGCCATTAGCCGCGGATAGGCGGCTGATGTGAAAAAGAGCGCCAAGGCCGTGGTGGCGCAAAACAGCATTGCCTGCGGCAGCGCGGCTACCGCAGATGTCAGCAGCCGCAGCGCGGCGGAGGAAGCCGCGGCCAGTCCATCGGAAAGTGTCTGGCCTGCGCTGTCCAGCAGCCGCGTCGCCCACTGCCGAATACCGTCCGGACAGACGGCGCAGAAGCTGTACAGCCGCGCGGCGATACGATCTGCCAGCGCAGGGAGCGCGGACAACAGCTCCGGCAGCCGCTCCATCAGGTCGCTGGCCTGACGCAGCAGCTGGCCTACCAGCACGGCTCCCAGCGTGACAACCAGCGCCAGCAGTGTCAGCGTGAGAACGGCGGCCAGAAATCCACGCTGAAGATGCATCTTCCGCCGGCCAAGCACAATGACCGGTTCGATCAGCGCGGCAAATCCCAGCGCCAGCAAAAACGGCAGCAGCCACACCAGTATATAGCGCAGCACCAGCCAACTGAGGGCCAGCGCGGCGGCAAGATAGGCCGTGCGGATCAGAAATGCTTTTTCACGCTGATACAAATGGATCACCTGCTTCTCAATTTTGCCCTTGTCAAAAACCGGAGAATATGCTACCATTACGGTGGTAACCGTCTATGTAAGCGCGGAACTGCGCGGGCGGCCCCACCGGGGAGGAGCAAGCTATGGAAAAGAAAAAGTTTTTTATCGTATCTGCCGATGCGCTGCCGGAGGTTTTCGTCAAGGTGGCCGAGGCCAAGCGCATGCTTCAGGTGGGCGAGGCAGCCACGGTGGGACAGGCTGCCGCCATGGTAGGCATCAGCCGCAGCGCCTTTTATAAGTATAAGGACGCGGTGCAGCCGTTTCAAAATATGAAGGCAGGCCATATCATCACGCTGTATGCCCTGCTGCGGGATAATCCCGGCGTCCTGTCCAACTATCTGTCGATCTTTGCCATGTCCGGCGCCAACATCCTGACCATCAACCAGACCATCCCCACCAACGGCTGCGCCGGCGTTACCGTCAGCGCCGAGACCAGCGACATGACCGAAACCATGGATGAGATGTTCTCCCATCTGGCGGCGGCCGAGGGCGTGCTTCGGTTTGAGATCATGGCAGGCTGAGCGTCCGTCAGCTATACTATAAACAGAAAATGCAAAAAATATGAGCGCACTGCCGTGATCAGTGCGCTCATATTTTTCTTTGTCCTGAAAGACATAATATTAAGATTTACCCCGGACTATGGCGGGCAGCGAATGCTGCGAAGCTTTTTACGCGTATCCGCTTACCGGCTATACTTCTCCTTTGCCAATGCCAGCAGGGCGGCGCGGTCGTTATCCGCTTCACCGTCCATGACGGCCTCCAACAGCATTTGCAGCATCTGTCCGATGTCCGGGCCCCGCAGTCCCAGCGCCATCATATCCCGGCCGTTGACAGCAAGCTGCTGTAGGCTGAAGCAGGCATCCTGCGCCAGCAGGCGGTTCATGATGGCCTCGCCCTCGTCGATCTCACGCTGGCGGCCGCGGTAGTCCGGATGCTGGGCCAGATTATCAGCGCGCTTCACGGCGCAAAGCCGGCGCAGGGTCTCCACACCCAGCCGATTCATGGCACGGCGGACGCCCTGCTCCGTCAGCGAAATGGGACGGTCATGATACCGCACCAGCGTGCAGATCTGTCGTGCGGCAGCGGTATCAAACCGCAGGCGGCGGCAGACAGCCTCCGCTATCTCCGCGCCGGGCCGATGGTGACCGTAAAAATGGCCGACGCCCTGCGCATCCAGCGTGAAGCACTGCGGCTTGCCCAGATCGTGCAGCAGCATGACCCAGCGCAGCACCGGTTCAGGCGGCGCCGCAGCCACCGCATGGGCCGTATGGCCCCAGACATCGTAGCAGTGGTGGCAATTGTGCTGGTCAAAACCCACGCAGGGCAGGATCTCCGGCAGCACCACCCCCAGCACCTGCGGCTCCTCCAGCAGCACCCTCAGCACGTCTGTACCGCACAGCAGCTTCGTCAGTTCCTCCCGTACCCGTTCCGCCGCTACATAGCGCAGATCTTCCCGCCTGCTCAGCAGCGCGCAGCGGGTATTTTCTTCCACCGAGAAGCCACCCAGCGTGGCGGAAAAGCGAAGCACACGCAGAATCCGCAGGGCATCCTCGGAAAAACGGCGGCCGGGACTGCCGACACACCGCAGGACACGGCGGTGAATATCCGCCTGTCCGCCGAAAGGATCATGGAGCATGCCCCGCACGTCCATAGCCATGGCATTTACCGTCAGGTCACGGCGGGCCAGATCCTCCCGCAAGCTGCGGGTAAAGGCCACGGCGGCGGGATGCCGGTGGTCGGGATAGTCGCCGTCGGTGCGGAAAGTCGTAACCTCGCAGGCCAGCTCTCCGCTGCGCACGGTGACGGTGCCGTGCCGCAAGCCGGTAGGGATCGCGGAATGTCCAAAAAGCGCCATGGTCTCCTGCGGCAGCGCCGAGGTGGTCACATCCCAGTCGTGGGGCCTATTCTCCATAAGCATATCCCGGACGCAGCCGCCCACAATATAAGCCTCATGTCCGGCACGCTCCAGCGTCAGCAGTACATGCCGCACCTCCTGCGGGATCATGACATTCTCCCCCCTTTCGACACGTTTGCGTCCAATTCTATCCGCAATGACGGTTGCACTTTCAGAATGGGTGTATTATAATATTTTTTCAGAAAAAATACAAGCGGCGGCTTTATCCGCCCTTTTGGAGGAATTGATATGATACATCCCACTGAGGATATCCGGCATTTTCTGCGCAGCGGCGTCCGCGTCCATATGGCGGGCATCGGCGGCGTATCCATGTGTGCGCTGGCCGAGGTGCTCAAAGGCATGGGCCTGCGCGTGCAAGGCTCTGACATGGCGGACAGCGATACGGTGAAGCACCTGCGCAGCGTGGGGATCCCTGTCGCCATCGGCCACAGCGCCGAAAATCTGCAAAACTGCGATCTGGTGATCCGCACCGCCGCCATTCACGACAGCAACCCTGAAATTGCCGGCGCCGTGGCCCGGGGCATCCCGGTCTATGAGCGCTCGCAGGGTTGGGGCGCCATCATGCAGGCCTACCGCAATGCGGTGTGCGTTTCCGGAACCCACGGAAAGACCACCACCACTTCCATGACCACCCACATCTTTATGGCCGCGCAAAAGGATCCCACCGTCATGATCGGCGGCACGCTGCCCCTGCTGGGCAAGGGATACCGCGTGGGTAAGGGCGACACCATCATTCTGGAGAGCTGTGAATACTGCAATTCCTTTCTGAACTTCTTCCCCACCGTGGCGGTGATCCTGAACGTGGCGGCGGATCATCTGGATTTCTTCCACGATCTAGCAGACATCGAGCACTCTTTCCGGCAGTTCGCCTGCCTGACGCCGGAGAACGGCTGCATCATCGCCAACGGAGATGATCAGGGCGCAAGAGATGCGCTGGCGGATCTTGGACGGCCGGTACGCTGGTTCAGCGTAACGGATACGAATGCCGACATATATGCCAACAACGTGGCGTTTTTTGACGGTTTCCCCTGCTTTGATGTGATGGCCGACGGAAAACGGTATGCCCATGTAGAGCTGCATGTGCCCGGAAAACACAACATTTCCAACGCGCTGGCGGCGGCCGCAGCAGCCTATGTGCTGGGTGTGGACGGCACAGCCGTGGAAGAGGGATTGTCCTCCTTTACCGGCGCGGAGCGCCGCTTCCAGTATAAGGGAACATTCAACGGTGCGCAGGTGTATGACGATTACGCCCACCACCCCGATGAGCTGCACGCCCTGCTGGACATGGCCCGCAGCCTGCCCCACCAACGGCTTGTCTGCGCATTTCAACCCCACACCTATACCCGCACCAAGGCGCTGTTTGACGATTTTGTCCGCGAGCTGCGCACCGTGGACGTAGCGGTGCTGGCGGAGATCTATGCCGCCCGTGAAACCAACGAGCTGGGCATCTCCTCCCGCGACCTCTGCGTCCAGATCCCCGGCAGCGTTTACTGCGCTACGCTGAAAGAAACGGCACAGGCCCTGCGGGAGATCGTGAAGCCCGGCGACGTGGTGCTGACGGTGGGCGCCGGCGATATCTTCCGCGCGGGCGACATGCTGCTGGGAAAGGAGTAACGCCGCTATGAATATTTCGCCCCTGTGCCGCAATACCCGGCCTGAAGGTCAGCTGCCGCCTCAGGAGCAGGCGGTCTTTGACCTGCTGGACAATTTGGGCATCGATTACGACCGTGTCAGCCATGAAGCCGCGTTCAATATGGAACTGTGTGCCGATGTGGCCGCCGCGCTGGGCGTGCCCGTATGCAAGAATCTCTTTTTGTGCAACCGGCAGCAGACGGCGTTCTACCTTCTGTGCATGATGCCGGACAAACCGTTTCATACCAAGGATCTCAGCGCGCAGATCGGCTCCTCCCGGCTGAGCTTCGCGCCGGAGGATAAGCTGTGGGAGCTGCTGCGCTGCCAACCCGGCTCCGCCACCATTCTCGGCCTTGCCAACGATACCGAGCGCCGCGTGCAGCTGCTGCTGGAGCGCACGGTATATGAGGCGCCCTACATCTCCTGCCACCCCTGTGTCTGCACCAGCACGCTGAAGCTGAAAACCGGCGATGTGCTGGAAAAGCTTCTGCCCGCCATCGGCCACGAGGCCGTTGTGGTGGATCTGTAATCAAATCAAGGAGGACCGCATGCAGTGCATGCGGCCCTCCTTATTACAAAAGAATTGACGAAATATGAAACATCTGGTATACTGAAAATATCTGATAGAAAAGGAGCGGAGGCAATGAGAAAATATTGGCGGATCGTGGCGGCGATCCTTACAGCGGTGGTATTGTGCGTCGGCTGCGGCGGAAAGCGGCTGAGCGAAACAGCGTCGGCCATGGCATCGCTGACAGCGGAGGATATCGCCGGGTTTGAGTCATTCCGGTGGCCCAACGTAACGGCGGAGCAGCTGGTGGCGGCGCTGAACCGTGCGGCAGCGCATGAGATCACCGCAGAGGAAGCCGCGCAGGCAGAAGCGGCCAATACCGCCGAGGATGAAGATTTTGAGCGCTACATCGGCATTCCGATCAAAAACGGCAAATATCTGATGGCTGCCTGCGGTGCGGCGGCGGATATCGTCTGCGTATTCGATGCCGGTGCAGCCCTGTCGTCCACCTACCCGGCGGAGAAGAGCACCACCGCCTATTTCCGGGATCATGGCCTGTATCAGCTGCTGTGGGACAGCTGGGAGGAGCAGCGTGACGAGCCTGTGCCGGAGCTGATTCCGCCGGAGCGGCTGGAGCCGCTGCCGGATAAGGCGGAGCTGACCACGGAAGTGTTTACCTGTCAGGATCTGACGGTAGAGGTGAGCGGCGTATACTACACCAGAAAGGGTACCGTGCAGGAGGATGAAAAACGCATTTATGAAAACGACTGCTTTGTCGTCTGCCCCGGCGCCACGGTCACGGTTCTGGCAGGCGGCACGCAGGATGATAGCGAGGGTACTCCCCATGCCAATTGGCGGTTTTATACCCTGGAGGGCGATGCTGTCGAGCTGCTGCCCGGTATGGCGCCGCTGGAGATCACGCAGGGTTCCTCTATCGGACGCGAGAGCTTCCCCGTACTGTGCTTTTCTCTGTATGAGGGATGGCTTCAGGAGCCATCCGGCGATCCGGTGGAGGTGGTACGCCGCGCTATCGATGCCGAGACGATGAAAGGATATGTCCTGAGCAGCCGCGTAACCGCCGCGGCCATTGACGATGCGGAAACGCGGCGCGTGGCGGAGATGTATGCCGGCAGCGAGCTGGCGCGCGAGCGCGGATGGACAGACACGCTGCTGGCAGAGCACTTTGTGGCGGTGCGGGCGGAATATGACGCGGAATATGACCACACAAAGACCTTTCTGGAGGACGGACATATCACCCAGTTTTTTTATCTGACGCAATATGACAACGGGACATGGCGTATCACGGACAGCGGCATGCGTCAGGCCGGTTAGCAAAAAAGAGCGGCCAAGCCGCTCTTTTTCTTTTCAATCATCACTTATTGCGCCATGTGGAGGGACTGAGCAGCACCAGCAGCGGCATCAGCTCCAGACGGCCCATCAGCATGATGACCGCCAGCACCAGCTTGCTGAACCAGGAAAGCGATGCAAAGTTTGCCATGGGACCCAACGCACCAAGACCGGGGCCTACATTACTGATGCAGGTCAACGCCGCCACAAAAGACTCTGTAAAACCCAGTACATCCAGCGATACGACCAGCGTACCCGCAATCAGGATCATCAGATAGGCCACCTGAAACATGTGGGCAGAGGTGAGGGCTTTTTCATCCACACTCTGGCCGTCAATGGTGATAACAGATACCCGGTTGGGATGGATGATATGATCCAGCTCGCGCCGCAGACTCTTGAGCTGAAGCATCAGGCGGCTGACCTTCATGCCGCCGGCAGTGGAGCCGGCGCAGCCGCCGATATACATCAGCAGCACCAGAATACACCGGGAAAATGTGGGCCACAGCGCAAAGTCTCTGGTTGCATAGCCGGTGGTGCTCATGATGGTGGTGGCCTGAAAGGCGGCGTCGGTTATCGAATCATACCAGCCACGGCCCATTTCAAGATGCAGATTGATGCAGATCAGCCCAATGGACACAGCCAGGATCAGCAGATACCAGCGCAGCTCCTCGCTGCGCAGCGCATCCTTGATCCGGCCTATGGCAACGGCATACAGCAGGGAAAAGTTGATGCCGGCCAGAATCGTAAAGACGATGATCACCCATGTGATGGCGTCTGATTGATAGGAGGCGATGGAGGTGTTGCGGACAGAGAAGCCGCCGGTAGCCATGGTGGTAAAGGCGTGGTTTACCGCATCAAACCATGACATTCCGGCGATACGCAGCGCCACGGCCTCGGCGCCTGTCAGCACCACATAGATGACGTAGAGAATCTTGGCGGTGCCGCCTACGCGGGGCACCAGCTTGGACTTGATAGGGCCGGGGCTCTCCGCCTTCATCAGGTAATAGGCCCCGTCTCCCATATGCGGGGTCAGCGCCAGAAACAGCACCAGAACGCCCATGCCGCCCATCCACTGCGTCTCGCTGCGCCAGAAGAGGACGCTGGGGGACATACCCTCCACCGCGTCCAGAATGGTAGCACCGGTGGTAGTCAGGCCGGAGGCCGTTTCGAACAGGGCATCCACAAAAGAGGGGGTCGCATCGGACAGAAGATAAGGGAAAGCGCCCATCACCGTAAGCGCGATCCATGCAAGGGCCACGGCGGCATAGCCGTCCCGCCCCTGCATCCGCATCCGGGAGACTGGTATCAGATAAGCCAGAGCGCCCAGAATGCCGCACAGCAATGCCGAAATAGCGAATGCTGTCCAGCAGCCGTCGCCATACCCAAGGCTGATTAGCAGCGGCAGCAGCATAAACCCCGCTTCGACCCAAAGGATATAACCCACCGTGCGGGTGATCAATCGAATATTCATAGATTATTTTACCTCATTCGTTGTCAGAACAAATCAAGATTATTATAGTCCTCTCCCGGCAGGACTGTCAAGCTTTGCGGACAGCCGCGCCTTTTTCGGCCCTGATGGCTGCACAAAGCATAGGAAAATCAAATTTTTGAAAAAAACGGGGAATTTGTGGGGCCGATATTGCTTTTGCAGAAAAATGTGATATACTTATCGTGTAACGATACATTTATCTTTCTGCACAAAAGTGCGCATGAAGTTTTCCGCCGTGGGTATGATAAGCGTCGGACACAGGTTCCGGCGGCGGTGATCCCGGACGCTGCCTGCGGTTTTTGTGATTAGTCGGAAGAGAGGGTGCAAATCTTGAATAAGTATATTGTCAACGGCGGTCACGCCCTGTACGGCGAGGTGACTGTCAGCGGCGCGAAAAATGCTGCAGTGGCCATTATCCCTGCGGCTTTGATGGTCGACGGCGTTTGCCGGATCGAAAACATCCCCCAGATCAGCGATGTAACGCTGTTTTTCTCGATTCTGGATGAGCTGGGCGCCAAGGTTCGGGTGCTGAACCGCCACGCGGTGGAGTTGGACTGCCGCACCATCCGTTCTACGCGTCCCAGCTATGAGCTGGCGCGCAGGATCCGGGCCAGCTATTATCTGCTGGGTGCGCTGCTGGGCCGTTTTGGCAAGGCTACGGTGGCCATGCCGGGCGGCTGTGATTTCGGCGTGCGGCCCATCGACCAGCATATCAAAGGTTTTACCGCCATGGGGGCGGAGGTATCCGTCGAGGGCGGCTATATCAACGCACAGGCAAAGAACGGCCATCTGCGGGGCGCCAATATCTATCTGGATGTGGTATCCGTGGGCGCGACCATGAATATCATGATGGCGGCGGCTCTGGCCGAAGGCGTTACCGTGATCGAAAATGCCGCCCGCGAGCCTCATATCGTGGATCTGGCCAACTTCCTCAACTCCATGGGAGCCGACATCAAGGGCGCAGGCACGGATTCCATCAAGATCCGGGGCGTGGAGCGTCTGAACGGCGGCAGCTATGCTATTATTCCCGACCAGATCGAGGCGGGCACCTATATGGCGGCGGTGGCAGCCACCGGCGGCCAGCTGCTGATCCGCAACGTGATCCCCAAACATATGGACTGCATCAGCGCCAAGCTGATGGAGATGGGCGTGGAGATCGAGGAAAACGGAGATGAGATGCTGGTACGGCGCACCGGTCGGCTGCAGCGCACCAATATCAAGACTATGCCCTATCCCGGCTTCCCCACCGATATGCAGCCGCAGATCGCGTCGGTGCTGGCACTGGCTGACGGCACCAGTCTGATCACGGAAAGCGTGTGGAACAACCGCTTTAAATATGTGGATGAGCTGAAGCGTCTGGGCGCCCGCATTCAGGTGGACGGCAAGGTAGCCGTTCTGGAGGGTGTGGATCACTTTACGGGCGCACCCGTGCAGGCTCCCGATCTGCGGGCCGGCGCGGCGCTGGTGATCGCGGCGCTGGCGGCCCACGGCACCACCGAGATCAGCCACGTGCAGTATATCGAGCGTGGCTATGAGGACATCATCGGAAAGCTGCGCGCTGTGGGCGCGGACATCTCCATGGTGGATGAACCGGACGCGGACAAGGATGAGGCCCGCATCGGGTAAAGGTTTCATATTCAGCGTCTGCCCGGCGATACCGGCGGGCGCTGATTCCTTTTTGACAAGAGAGGTGGCGGCATGCAGCGGATCACTGTGCTGTGCGTGGGAAAGCTGAAAGAAAAATTCTATGCCGACGCGGCGGCGGAATACAGCAAGCGGCTGAGCCGCTATTGCAAGCTGGAAATCGTGGAGCTGCCGGAGTCACGCCTGCCGGAGAATCCTGCCCCGGCTGAGATACGAAAGGCGCTCTCATCAGAGGCCGCGGCGATCCGCGCCAGACTGGACGGCGGCGCTGTGGTGGCCATGTGTATCGAGGGGCAGACATGCTCCAGCGAGGCACTGTCCAAAAGGATGGCAGCCTTTGCCCTGGAGGGAAAAAGCCGGGTCACATTTCTCATCGGCGGCAGCTTCGGACTGGATGAGGCACTGAAAAAGGAGGCCGACTGGCGCTTGAGCATGTCACCGATGACCTTTCCCCATCATCTGGCGCGGGTCATGCTGCTGGAGCAGATCTATCGCTCGTGCCAGATCGCGGAGGGTACACGCTATCATAAATGATTGGTTTAGGAGGGTTTTTGATGGGTTTTTGGAACGATTTGATCCACAAAGGAGAGCTTCCCCAGAATCTATGGGAGGACATGGCTTCCGGCTGGCATTTTCACAAAGCGAAACTGGACTGGCCGCTGGAGGAAAACGGCGAAAAGGTAAAGGCCGTACGACTGCAGGACACCTTGGATTCGCCGGCGGATTCCGATATGATTATTTCGCTGCTGGAAGCCTACGGTATTCCCTGCTTTAAATATTACGATAAGGACGGCGGTGCCGGTAAGGTCATCAATGGTTTTTCTGGCTATGGCGCGGCGCTGTATGTGCCCCAGACCATGTTGGATGATGCCAGAAATATTCTGAACGCCAAAGCGGTAGAGGAGGACGAAAACGATGCTGGATTACATGCGTGAATATGAAAAGTGGCTGCACAGCGGCGCGCTGACGGAGGACGAGGTGAAGGAGCTTCAGTCCATCGCAGGAGACGAAAAAGAGATCGAAAGCCGGTTCTACGGCCCGCTGGAATTCGGCACCGCCGGACTGCGGGGCACCATGAAGGCGGGACTGCATCAGATGAATGTCCATGTGATCCGCTGGGCCACGCAGGGTTTTGCCAGCGTGATCTGCGCCGAGGGCGAAGAGGCCAAAAGGCGGGGTGTGGCCATCTGCATGGACTGCCGCCACCACTCCATGGAGTTTGCCCGGGCCGCTGCCGAGGTATGCGCCGCCAACGGCATCCATGTGCGGATCTTTGAGTCGCTGCGTCCTACGCCGGAGCTGAGCTTCGCCGTGCGGGAGTATGGCTGCCAGGCCGGCATTAACGTTACCGCCAGCCACAACCCCAAGGAATACAACGGCTACAAGGTTTACTGGGAGGACGGCGCGCAGCTGCCCCCCCATCATGCCGCCGCCATCGCCGAGGCACTGGAAAAGATCGATATTTTCACCGGTGTAAAGCGGATGGATTTCGACGACGCAGCCAAGGCCGGTCTGATCGAGACCATGGGCGACGAAACCGACCGTAAGTTCATGGCCAACGTCATGGATATGGTCAACGATTACGACTCCGTCGCCAAGGTGGCGGATACCTTTCAAGTGGTATATACGCCGTTCCACGGCTGCGGCTACAAGCTGGTGCCGGAGGCTCTGACGCGGCTGGGCATCAAACACCTGCACTGCGTACCCGAGCAGATGGTCATTGACGGTGACTTCCCCACCGTGGTATCCCCCAACCCGGAGAATCCCGAGGGTTTCTATCTGGCGGTGGCGCTGGCGGACAAAGTGGGCGCCGATTTTATCGTGGGCACCGACCCTGACAGCGACCGCGTGGGCATTATGGTCCGCAACAAGGAGGGGAAGTTCCAGCCTGTCAGCGGCAATCAGACCGGCGTGCTGCTCAGCGATTACCTGTACGGTGCCATGAAGCGCAGCGGCAAGCTGCCGAAAAAGCCGGTGATGCTGAAAACCATCGTCACCACCGAGATGGCCCGCAAGGTGGCCGAGGCCCACGGCGTGACCTGCTACGATACCTTCACCGGCTTCAAGTTCATGGCTGAGAAGAAAAACCAGCTGGAATCCGCCGGCGAGGGCAAGGTGGTATTCTCCTATGAAGAAAGCTACGGCTACATGCTGGGGGACTACGTTCGGGACAAGGATGCCGTCACCGCGTCGCTGCTGCTGACGGAGATGGCCGCGTGGTACGCCACACAGGGCATGACGCTGTATGACGCGCTGGACGTGCTTTATAAGAAGTACGGCTGGTACGGCGAAAAGACTCACAATCTGGTGATGCCCGGTCTGGACGGACTGGAAAAGATGGCAAAGCTGATGAAATCCCTGCGGGAAAATCCGCCTGCCGAGATTTCCGGTGTAACCGTCATCCGCCGCAAGGATTATACTGACGGCAGCGTAGTGGACTGCGCCACCGGCGCGGCGTCCGAAATGGAGCTGAAGGGCAGCAACGTGCTGCGCTATGAGCTGGCGGACGGCACCACCATTCTGGTGCGCCCCTCCGGCACTGAGCCGAAAATCAAGGTCTATATCCTGACCATCGGCAAGGACGCCGTCCAGCGGGACGCCAACATCGAAAAATATGGCCGTTGGGCGGAAGCGCTGGCCCAATAAGCATAAAGAAATCCTCCTGATATCAGGAGGATTTCCTTATGCTTAATTCTGACGCACGAAAATCAGGTTTTCCATCAGGTCGATCTTCTCGATCGTACCCACCACAACGGTGGGCGCACCCAGAATATCGGTGAAGACCAGCTGATCACCCTGCTTCTGCATGGCGGCTACATTTTTACATACTTCCCGCTTCTCGTTACCCTGCAGCGTGTATACGGTGGAAAGACACATTGATCATTCCCCCTTCAGCAGCTTCAGGGCCTCATCCAGCTTTTCATTGCCCAGATCAAAGTCTAGGATCGCATCATGGATCAGCTGTGCGGCCTCGTCATCCATACTGTGGGCCAGCTCATGCAGCTCTTCGGCATGGTGGCGGTTATGCTGCACCATATAGGCCAGCAGGGCCAGCGCCTCCTCGGGGGAGTGATGGTCATGGGTGTGGGAATGGTCGTGGGTGTGGGTATGCTCCTGCTCATGACCGTGGTCGTGGGTGTGAGGATGGGTATGAGTGGTGCCGTCGGTATGGGTGTGTTCATGATCGTGGCTGCACATGGATAAAACCCTCGCTTTCGTAATTTTTCTTATTTTACCACGTTGTGCCGGGCAAGTCAATTTACAAATTGTACACAGAAGGGCCGGGGAAAAGTCCTTGTCAAACAGAACAGATTGATGTATTATAGAGAAGAAGAATGCGGCGCTTATTGCAAGATGCCGGATCACAACGGAGGAGCGATCCCATGGCAGAACACACCCACACCCATGCTGACGGCACCACCCATACCCACACTCATTCCCACGCCCATACCAAGGCGGTGCTGAACCGGCTGAGTCGGGCGCAAGGTCATCTGGACTCCGTCCGCCGCATGGTGGAGCGGGGCGAGGATTGCTCCGAAGTTCTGGTACAGCTGTCTGCCGTGATCTCGGCGCTGAACTCCACCGGCCGCGTGATCCTGAAGGATCACATCGCCCACTGTATCGTGGACGCGGTGGAAGAGGGCGATACCGCCGCCATCGATGATCTGAATACCGCCATCGACCGCTTTATGCGCTAAGAGCGGCGAGCGTCAAATGAGGTGAACAAAATGGTCAACATGAAAGCCGCAGCAAAAGCAGGAGAAAAAGCAATTCGCACTATGGGAACGGTTTTACCGCGGCTGGCGCCGCTGGGAAAGGCGCTGGCGGTGATTTTCGGTACCATGGCGGCGCTGACGGCAGCGGGTTGGTTCATCACCCGCGCCAATGAGAAAAAACAGTCATAAACAGTGGGACAGGGGAGGCGCAGTGCGTCTCCCCCTCCCTATGAAAGGAGTCATATCATGAGAAAGAAACAATTCAAGGCGGAGTCCAAGCGGCTGCTGGATCTGATGATCAACTCCATCTATACCCACAAGGAGATCTTCCTGCGGGAGATCATTTCCAACGCCTCCGACGCCATCGACAAGCTGTGCTATCTGGGACTGACCGATGATAAGGTGGGCCTGAATCGGGATGATTTCCGCATCATCCTGACGGCGGATAAGGAAAATCGCACGCTGACCGTCAGCGATAACGGCATCGGCATGGACGAGGGTGAGCTGGAAAACCATCTGGGTGTGATCGCCAACAGCGGCAGCTTTCAGTTCAAGGGTGAGCTGGAGGGACAGGAGACACCGGATACCGATATCATCGGTCAGTTTGGCGTGGGTTTCTACTCCGCATTCATGGTGGCCGATCAGATCACCGTGGTGACAAAGAAATACGGCTGTGATCAGGCCTATCGCTGGCAATCCGCCGGCGTGGACGGCTACACCGTGGAACCCTGCGACAAGGAGACGGTGGGAACTGACGTCATCATGCATCTGAAGGCCGACAGTCCGGAAGAGCAGGACGAATACAGCCAGTATCTGGATGAATATACGCTGCGCCGTCTGGTGAAGAAATACAGCGACTATATCCGCTTCCCCATTCGAATGCTGACCACCCATTCCCGGCGAAAAGAGGGCAGTCCCGATGACAAGCCGGAGTATGAGGACATAACCGAATGGGAAACGCTGAACTCCATGGTGCCCCTGTGGCAGCGCAAGAAGAGCGAGGTCACCCGCGAGGAATATGATAAGTTCTATCAGGAGCGCTTCGGGGAATTCGCCCCGCCGCAGTCGGTGATCACCGTATCGGTAGAGGTCGCTGTGACCTATAAGGCACTGCTGTTCATCCCCTCCCGCATGCCCAACCAGTATTTTACCGAGGATTTCAAACCCGGCCTGCAGCTTTACAGTTCCGGCGTGATGATCATGGATCACTGTGCCGACCTGCTGCCGGAATACTTCAATTTTGTCCGGGGCGTAGTGGATTCTCCCGACCTGAGCCTGAATATCTCCCGGGAGCTTTTGCAGCATGACCGGCAGTTGAAGGTCATTGCCGCTAATCTGGAAAAGAAGATCAAAGCGGAGCTGCTGCGGATGCTGAAGGATGAGCGGGAAAACTACGAAAAGCTTTACCGCAGCTATGGCCGCCAGTTGAAGCTGTGTGCGCTGAACAACTACGGCATGAACAAGGAGAAGGTGCAGGATCTGCTGCTGTTCTACTCCTCCCGCGAAAAGAAGCTGGTCACGCTGGATGAATATGTGGACCGCATGCCCGAAAGTCAGAAGTTCATCTACTACGCCACCGGTGAAAATGTGGACGCCATCGACCATCTGCCCCAGACGGAACTGGTAAAGGAGCATAACTATGAAATGCTCTATTTCACCGATAATACCGACAGCTTTATGCCCGACCTGTTCCGCCAGTACCGGGATAAGCCTTTCCGCAGCATCGTGGACGGTGATCTGGAACTGGAGGATGAGAAAAAACCGGACGAGAGCGGAAAGTATCAGGAGGATTTCGGCTTTATCAAGGACACGCTGGGCGATCTCGTCACGGAAGTCAAGGCCAGCAGCAAGCTTAAAACCCATCCGGTGTGCCTTTCCAGCGGTGAGGGGTTGACCTTTGAGATGGAGAAATATTTCAATGCCGTACAGCCGGAGCTGGGCATGAAGGCCAAGCGCATTCTGGAGATCAACGTGGACCATCCCGCTTTTATTGCACTGCAAACGGCCCGGATCACCGACCCGGAAAAGGCCGGGAAATATGTGCGGATTCTCTACAATCAGGCCTGCCTGATCGCAGGGTTGCCCATCAGTGACCCCAGCGGTTACACAGACCTGCTGTGCAGCCTGTGGCAATGATAACACCATCAAAATCATAAAAGGGAGCGCGAGCTGTAGTCTCGCGCTCCCTTTTTACAGTTCACTCCGCCTGTCCAAAGCTTGCCTGCATAGTTCGCAATATACGGGTGTAAGCCGCTCTTTCAGCCATAGATGTGGTGGTATCCGTCCAAAGATAAAATCTGTCCGATATGTCGGCAAAGAATTATTTTTTACCAGAAAAACACAAAAAAGTCGAAGGGAGTCGAGAAGTATTTGTGATGAATCGACAAGAATACCTTGAAAACGATGTCCG
>ERZ773235.293-NODE-293-length-70837-cov-23.117219_pt1 | contig 70837 bp, 58 predicted proteins | sample MGYA00580522_ERZ773235 | MGnify/ENA primary metagenome ERZ773235 (study PRJEB29015, sample SAMEA2737797) | human gut metagenome | biome: human gut; feature: human-associated habitat; material: faeces | place: China | collected 2012 ...
GGCTTGTTTATGAAGGAAGTAAACTGGTAGAAAAACAATTGTACCGGTATTCATAGAAAACAGATTAAATTTGAAATCATTAGTGCTCAAAGATTACTCTGCAAACAATACCTTCGCAACCTCATATAAAGTTTTGCCTTGCAAATGGTAAGAGGAGCTGTACCTGGACAGGAGAGGAAAGGAATCATAAAAATGGAAAACGAAAACCAGACCGTACACAAGCGGCGCGTGCGTTACAAAGGAAAATACCCAAAGAAATTTGAGGAAAAATACAAAGAACTGCAGCCGGAAAAATACAAAGATACCATTGCACATGTGATCGAAAAGGGCAATACGCCTGCGGGAATGCATATTTCTATTATGGTAAAAGAAATTCTTGATTTTCTGCAAATTAAGCCGGGACAGACCGGGTTTGATGCCACACTTGGCTATGGCGGTCACACAAAAGCTATGCTCAAGCAGCTGCAGGGGCAGGGACACATCCATGCGACCGATGTCGACCCGGTAGAATCGGCAAAGACGAAAAAACGTCTGGCAGAGCAGGGATTTGGCGAGGATATATTGACCGTGCATTTGCAGAATTTCTGTACGATTGACGAGATTGCAAAAGAAGTGGGCGGCTTTGATTTTATTCTGGCAGATCTTGGGGTTTCGTCTATGCAGATTGACAATCCGGAGCGTGGATTTTCCTTTAAAGTGGACGGACCGCTTGATCTGCGGCTGAATCAGGAAGCGGGAATCAGTGCGGCGGAGCGGCTGGATACGATCAGCCGGGACGAGCTTGCGGGAATGCTCTATGAAAATTCGGATGAGCCGTACTGTGAGGAACTTGCAAAAGCGATCACCGATGAGATCCGCAAAGGACACCGCGTGGATACCACCACAAAACTGCGCAGGATTATTGAAGACACTCTCGATTTTCTGCCGGAAAAGGAGAAAAAAGAAACCATCAAAAAGACCTGTCAGCGGACGTTTCAGGCACTTCGCATTGATGTCAACCGAGAGTTTGAGGTGCTTTATGAATTTATGGAAAAGCTGCCGGGTGCTTTAAAACCGGGCGGCCGCGTGGCGATTCTGACATTCCATTCCGGGGAGGACAAGCTGGTAAAGCGTGCTTTAAAAGAAGGCTGTCGCGCAGGCATTTATTCGGAGTATGCAAAGGATGTGGTGCGTCCGTCCGCGCAGGAGTGTGCGCAGAACGGACGGGCACGATCCACGAAGATGCGCTGGGCGGTACGCAGCCTGTGATCCTGATACACAATCATAATGCCATTATTTGAGCCTTTGATAGGTGATGGGAATTTCTTTTGCTCCTTTACGGTAGGAATCCACCCACTTTTTCAGGTCAGCAGCATCTATGGCGGTTTCTTTCCCTTTGGCATTTGTCAGGAGATATACGATACCGTCGTGATCTTTATCAGCGGAATCCGGAAATGAGGAAAATCCGTCAATGCTGTCTGCCCATTCTTTTTTATTCCAGTCGGTCACAGAACCTATTTTTGTGTAGGAGGCATCATCGGCCTGATAGGACCATACCTGATAAGGCCAGAAAGTGGTGGGGTCGGCTGCACGAGCGGGGGAATAAGGACCACCGTAAGGACTTCCGTGGAAAATATCCTCTTCCACAATTCCATTGTAGAGAAAATGCAAAAATTGTGCTATAATGCAAGCGCGTGTTTTACAAAAAACACGCGCTTATTCACGTAGGAAGGAAAAGAAAACTATGTTATCCACAATTGAAGCAATCAACAGTGCGGTCAACAATTTCATCTGGGGTGTCCCAGCCATGATCTGTATCATCGGTGTTGGTCTGGTATTAAGCTTCCGGACCCGGTTCTTACAGATTCGCAAGTTCCCATACGCGATGAAAGTGACATTTGGTCGCATGTTTAAGAAGCGTGAGGCATCGGATGGAGCTATGACACCGTTTCAGGCGGTCTGTACCGCACTGGCGGCAACGGTTGGCACGGGAAATATTGCCGGGGTGGCAGGAGCGATTGCCATCGGTGGTCCGGGAGCCGTGTTCTGGATGTGGATTTCTGCAATTCTCGGTATGTGTACCAAGTTTTCAGAAGTGACGCTTGCGGTGCATTTCCGCGAAAAAAATGTGCATGGGGATCTGGTCGGCGGTCCGATGTATTATATTAAGAACGGACTCAAAAAGCACTGGCACTGGCTGGCGTATCTGTTTTCCGCGTTTGGCGTGCTGACCGTATTCGGAACAGGGAATGCCACACAGGTAAATACGATTACCACAGCCATCAATACGGCATTAATGAATTATCATGTCATTTCAAAAGATGCGGTGCCGACTGTTAACCTTGTAGTCGGGATCATTCTGGCGGTTCTGATCGCACTCATTCTGCTTGGAGGTATCAGGCGGATTGGACAGGTGACAGAAAAGCTGGTACCGTTTATGGCATTGATCTATATTGTTCTGGCAGTGGGAGTGATTATTCTTAATATCGGACATGTCCCGGCTGTCTTTGCTTCGATTGTGGAAGGGGCATTTCATCCGGCCGCAGTGACCGGCGGCGCGGTCGGCAGCTTTTTCATGAGTATGAAAAAGGGCGTATCCCGTGGAATTTTTTCCAACGAGGCAGGGCTTGGTACGGGATCTATTGCCCATGCCTGTGCAGACACGAGAAAACCGGTCAAGCAGGGATTTTTCGGTATTTTTGAGGTGTTTGTAGACACGATTGTCATCTGTACGCTTACCGCGTTTGTTATTTTGTGCAGCCAGGTTCCGGTCAGTTACGGTCAGGCGGCAGGTGCAGAGCTTACAATCAGTGGATTTACCGCAACATACGGAAACTGGGTATCTATTTTTACTGCGGTTGCCATGTGCTGTTTTGCATTTTCCACCATTATCGGATGGGGATTATACGGGACACGCTGCATCGAGTTCTTGTTCGGTTCCCGTGTCAACAAGCCATTTATGCTGGTGTATGCGCTGGTTGCCATCATAGGAGCCACGATGGATCTGGGTCTGATGTGGAGCATTGCGGAAACCTTTAACGGACTCATGGCAATTCCAAACCTGATCGCAGTATTTTTGCTTTCCGGTGTCGTTGTTAAACTGGTGAAGGAATACTTTGCCGGAGATGGTGCAAAAAGTTAAAGGAAGCTGAAAAGAAAAGCTGGAAAGAAAAAGGGCGAAAAACTTGACATTTGTGCGTTTATCATAAATAATAAGGTACTGAAAAAACAAAGGAGGAACTTGTTATGAAAAAATTTGGAATCAAAGAAGTTGTAGCAACCGGTATCGGAACCGCATTGTTCATTGTTTTGACAGAAGTGCAGATTCCGCTGGGAATTATCCCGAATACATCCATGCAGCCACGTGCAGCAGTACTGGCATTTCTTGCAGCAGTGTTTGGACCGGTTGTCGGAGGAATCATTGGTCTGCTGGGACATGCACTCGGAGATGCACTGTTTTACGGTGGTGTATGGTGGAGCTGGGTATTCCCAGATGCGATCTTTGGAATTTTAGTTGGTTTATTCGCAAAGAGCTTTGAGATTAAGGCCGGTGGGTTTAATAAGAAGAAAGTAGTTCTTTTTAATGTCGTTCAGGTGGTTGCAAATGCAATTGCATGGATCGTTGTTGCACCGGTGCTTGATATTCTCATTTATGCAGAGCCTGCAAAGAAAGTATTCTCACAGGGCGTATTTGCGTTTGTAGCCAATATCATCATTGTGGGTGTACTTGGTTCATTACTCGGACTGGGATATACAAAGATTGGAGCAAAATCATCAAGTCTTACAAAGGAAGACTAAAAACGTATGGAACCGATTATTGAATTTGAAAACTTTACATTTAAATATCGGTCACAGATGGAGCCGACACTCCGGGATATCAATTTGAAAATTTATCCCGGAGAGAAGGTGCTCATCATTGGACCATCGGGATCAGGGAAGTCGACATTATCAAATTGTATCAACGGACTGATCCCTTTTTCGTATGAGGGAGATAGTACCGGGACGCTGAGAATCGAGGGAAAAGATCCGAAAAAACTTGGGATTTTTGGGCTTTCCAAGATGGTTGGAACTGTATTACAGGATACGGACGGGCAGTTTATCGGTCTGACGGTTGCGGAAGATATTGCTTTTGTGCTGGAAAATGACTGCATGGCACAGGAAGAAATGTTTCGCAAAGTGGACGGTGTGGCAGAGACGGTAGAAGTAAAAGAGTTGCTTTCCCATGCACCATCGGAGATGTCCGGTGGACAGAAACAGAGAGTTTCCATGGCGGGCGTTATGATTGATGATGTGGATATTCTTTTGTTTGACGAGCCACTTGCCAATCTTGATCCGGCGACAGGAAAGAAAGCGATCGCGTTAATTGACAGAATCCAAAAGGAACAGAAAAAAACGATCGTAATCATTGAGCATCGTCTGGAGGATGTGCTGTACAAAGATGTAGACCGTATTGTTGTGGTCGGAGACGGAACCATTGTTGCGGACATGAAACCGGATGATCTGCTGGTTGGAAATATCTTAGAGGAACAGGGAATCCGGGAACCGCTCTATGTCACGGCACTCAAACATGCCGGATGTACCATCACTGCACAGGATCATCCGCAGCATGTGGAAACCATGAATTTTGAACCATACAAAACACAGGTGCGGGAATGGTTTGAGACTACGCAGATTCCGCAGAAACAGGAAACACAGGAGAAGGTACTTAAAGTAGACCATCTGCATTTTTCTTATCAGCCGGAAAAAGCAATTCTTTCGGATATCAGTTTTGATGTAAAGAAAGGCGAAATGATCAGTATTGTCGGGAAAAACGGTGCCGGAAAGACGACACTGTCCAATCTGATCTGTGGATTTTTAGAACCGAGCAAAGGAAAAATTGAGCTGAACGGAAACGATATCTCACCACTTTCGGTCAAAGAGCGTGGGGAGCATATTGGAATTGTCATGCAGAATCCGAATCAAATGATTTCTAAGCCTATGATTTATGAGGAAGTGGCACTTGGGCTTACTGTGCGCGGAGTTCCAGAGGAAGAAATCCGTGAGCGTGTGCATGAGACACTGAAAATCTGTGGATTGTACCAGTTCCGGAACTGGCCGGTTTCTGCATTGAGTTTCGGTCAGAAGAAGCGGGTGACCATTGCGTCCATTCTTGTTATGAAGCCGGAGATTCTGATTTTAGATGAGCCAACTGCTGGTCAGGATTATCGTCATTATACGGAAATTATGGAGTTTTTAAAGGAAATCAACGAGACACAGGGGACGACCATTATCATGATTACACATGATATGCACCTGATGCTGGAATATACCAACCGTGCGATTGTTGTGGCAGATGGAAAACTTCTGACCATTGATACGCCGGCAAAAGTATTGACCAATGAAACGATCACAGCTCCGGCATATTTAAAGCAGACGTCACTCTATGAGATGGCAGTCAAATGTGGAATTGAAGATCCTTCCCAGTTCGTGCAGCGGTTTATCAATTACGAAAGGGCGGTGCGGTAATGGCAAAGTTATTGACCTATGAGCAAAAAGATACCTGGATGGATCGGCTGTGCGGTGTCACAAAGCTGATCTATTTTCTGGCATGGTCCATCACAAGCATGCTTACTTATGATACCCGTGTACTCGCCGTGATGCTGGTTTTTAGTCTGATCCTGTTTAAGATTTCAAAAACAGAGTGGAAACAGGTCGGTTCCATTTTCAAATTCATTATGTTCTTCCTGGTGATCAATGTGCTTGCAATTTTTATTTTTGCGCCGGATCAGGGAACAAAAATTTATGGGACAAAGCATGTACTTTGGCAGCTTTCTGCATATTATCCGATCACTGCAGAGCAGTTGTTTTACGAGCTGAATATTATTTTAAAATATTTTACCATTATTCCGGCGGTATTTATTTTTGTTGTGACCACCAATCCATCAGAGTTTGCGGCTTCCTTAAACCGCATCGGGATCAGTTACAATATCGGATATGCAGTGGCGATTGCACTGCGCTATATTCCGGATGTGCAGGATGATTTCCATAAAATTAAAAATGCGCAGGAAGCGCGTGGAATCGAGATGTCTGGAAAAGCGAAGTTGATGAGTCGGATTAAGAGTACAGCCTCTATCATTTTCCCGCTCATTTTTACAAGTATCGGCCGTATTGACACGATCAGTAACGCAATGGAGCTGCGTGGATATGGGAAACACAGAAAGCGTACCTGGTATATGGGAAGAAAATTACAGCGCAATGATTATCTGTGTATTGCGCTGGTGCTTGGATTTGCCGTGGTTGCACTTGTGATTACCTATCATGATGGCAGCCGGTTTTATAACCCGTTTATATAAACAGTAGAGATTGCGCAACTTGTTTTAATAAAATTAGAAAAGGAGCTATCGCACCAGCGAATATCAGCGGCACGACAGCTCCTTTTGTTTTCCATGTCTGTTTTTAAGCTTCGGTTGAAGCATCAGATGCAGGTGCTTCGGTCTGGGTTTCGGAAGCATTTTCCGACACGGTCTCAGAAGCTGGTTCCTCAGACGGCTGTTCCGGAGGAATCACCTCGACATCCTCTTCCTTAATCGGTTCCGGCTTTGGCTTTTCCGGCATTTTCTGTCCACAGGCACTGCAGAATGCAGCATCGGCATCCACGCTTGCACCGCAGGATGGGCAGATCGCTACACCTTTCATCTGGTGAATGCTTTCACGGCATTCCTTAATTCTGGCTTCGGAAACGGCAATCGCATCCAGCCAGGTTTTTACATCTTCTTCGGCATCTTCGCGATGTTTTTCCACATACCATTTTCCAATCTGTTCGTATGCAGTATCAATCTTGCGTTCTTCCTCGGAGATATTTAAGTTTAATTTTGCAGTATCTGCCAGATCTTTTGTTTTTTTAATGGTAGTCTGGCTCACATCACTGATCTTTTGTCCTAAGTTGTTTAAAAAAGACATATATTTCACTCCTTTCCTATATCAAAAACCTTATGTTATGAATTATCATAACATGCTGTCTGAAAAACACAAGGAAGTTTACAGATTATTTATGTCTTTTTCTGTTTTTTTTCCGGGACATGCGTGGTACCCGGACGGATGGTGCTGCAGCCGGAGTTTCTTCCTGAGAGGATTCTTCCGATGCCGAAGCTTCCGCAGGAGCAGATTCAACTGGTGCCGGAGCTTCCACAGGAGCAGATTCCGCCGGTGCCGGAGCTTCCACAGGAGCAGATTCCGCTGATGCCGAAGTTTCCACAGGAGCAGATTCCGCTGGTGACGGAGCTTCGGATGAACCGGTGACAATTTCATTTAACAGCAATGCTTTTGCAAGATTTCCTTCCGCAGAAATTTTCCCACTCTGGTAAGCTTCGAGAATGTCAAGGCTGCCCTGCGCGAGTGCAAGCAGATCAGCAGCTGAAGTTGTGACTAAAATGTCACGGTCGTAATATTCATATGGTTCAACATGAAGCTGTCCGTTTGCAATTTCCAGATACAGGGCACCTTCGGCTTCTCCCTGTATGTTAAATTGGATGGCAAGATGTTCGCTGATTTTGGAAGCATCTTTCTCCTGATAAGTATCTTTTAATTTTGAAACTAATTCCTGATAGGTCATATTCTGTTATTTCTCCCTTCTCCATCTGCTAATTAGATTGGTGATTGCGCAACTCGTTTCTGCGGGCTGTCGTTTTGTCGGGGACACCGTCTGAGCGATTTTGTGTCTGCCTTAGAGGGAAGCTTCGAATAAGCATGCCCACGGTTCTATTTGCGCAGTCACAGAGTGACATATTGAAAATAAAGTAAATATCAAGACAAATGGGGAGTGGGCGTAATAAACGTTTCGAAGATTCCCTCTTAGGCAGACTAGAAATTGCGAACGGTGTCCCCGACAAAACGACAGCCCGCAGAAACGAGTTGCGCACCCACCTGTTTGCTAATTAGAGTATAGCTTTTCTGTTATGCTTGTCAAGCAAACTTTATGAAATTATCATTGCGGGAAGCCGCTAAAAAGCGTACAATAGGGATAACAAAATTTTAAAATAAAGGAAGGGATCAAGATTATGAGAAAAACCAAAACGCACAATGTACTCAGGCGTCTGCTTGCGTTTGTCCTGATTGTTTCACTGCTTCCACTGGGGTATGCGGGCAATGTGATGGCTGCAACAACCGGTACACGGAACGTAAGTATTCAGGTTACATACGGACAGACGGATGCCAGAAATGTCTATGGCATGATTAACAGTATGCGCAGAAATTTATCCGATGCATGGTACTGGGATGCAAACAATTACACGAAGACATATTGTAATAATCTGCAGCCGCTTACTTACGACTATGCACTGGAGCAGGTAGCCATGAAACGTGCAGCGGAGATTGCACTTTCGTATTCACACACCAGACCAAATGGCACAAATTATTATACTGCTTACAGTGAAAACGGTGTCTATGCGGGAGTTTATGCAGAGAATATCGGTGTGAATTATTCTTCAGCATCTGCACTTCACAACGCAATGCGGGAAGACAATGCAAATTATTCCGGACAGGAACAGCGTAGAAATATGTTAAACGGCCAGTTTACAGCTGTCGGAATCGGACATGTATATTACAATGGTTACCATTACTGGGTAGAGGAATTTGCCAACACGGTAACCAGAACATCCTATACAACACCGAACAACCAGACGACAACGGTAAACAATATTCAGATTGCGGAAAGCAATATTACCTCAGATCAGATTGTTGTTCCGTCATCCATTGGAAATTACATTCAGATGTCTGCGGGTCAGACCATTGATTTATCTGGATGCTATGAAAACATTAAAGTATCGAATCATTGGCCAAGCAATGCAAACTGTCCGATTGTACAGGGACTGAATATGTATGTATCCAATACTGCGGTTGCCTATATCAGCGGAACAAAACTGATCGCAAATACTGCAGGTTCCACAACACTGACACTGAACCGTCCGGATGGAAGAATTCCTCTGCAGATTCCGGTTCAGGTAACAGGAACCAATAACAGCAATAATACCTATTCGTACTATATTCCAAATGCTTCGGTAGGTACAATCGTTGATCAGACATACACTGGATATGATATTCGTCCGTCTGTATCGGTATGGCTGAATGGCGGCTATCTGTACGAGGGAAGAGATTATACACTTACTTACAGCAACAACCGCAATATCGGTACTGCATCCGTAACAATTAACGGAATCGGAAATTATTATGGAAGCAGAACAGTTTATTTCCGTATTGTAAATCATGGAAACGGAAATACAACGGTTTCATCCAATAATCTTGCAAATGCAGTGATCAGCAAAATTGCAACACAAAGTTATACGGGATCTTCCGTAAAACCGGAAGTTACCGTTACATTAAATAACATTGTTTTAAAAGAAGGTTCGGATTACTATCTGAATTATAGTGACAATGGTGCACCGGGAAAAGCTGCTGTTATGGTAGTGGGAACCGGTAATTATACGGGATCTGCAAAGACAAGCTTTATTATTAAGCCGGAGAAGCCGGTTATCACAAGATTGCGTGCACACGGATCAAAAGTCCGTATCACATGGCTGCCAGGTACTTCCGTTACCGGCTATGAAATCTACCGCTCCAAGGGAGCATATGATTATGGATACAAGAAGATTGCGGCTACAAAAGATGGTGAGATGCAGTCTTATACAAGGGCAAAACTCACCAAAGGAACTTATTATTACAAGATCCGCAGCTATGTTACTGTAGATGGAACAAAGTATTACAGTCCATACAGCAGTGTGAAGTCTGTAAAGATCCGCCGCTAGGATCAAAGCATAATTGAAAATAAGAATTAAAAATGTCGGTAGATATCTGTCAGATATCTACCGACATTTTTGGTATACAAAGTTAAAAGATTTATTTCATCTGTGCGACCCGGTCAAATTCCTCTTCGATTTCTTTGGAAGGCTTTGGTGTCAGCAGACTGACGATTACGATCGCAGCGCAGGCAATCAGGAATGCAGGAAGCAGTTCATAGATGTTCCAGATACCACCGAGCGGGCGGATCAGGTATTTCCAGATAAATACCATGGAACCCCCGCAGACCATACCGGCAAGTGCGCCCCATTTGTTGGTACGTTTCCAGAACAGGGAAAACAGAACAACCGGTCCGAATGCGGCACCGAATCCAGCCCAGGCGAAAGAAACGATGGCAAATACGGAACTGTCCGGATTTCTGGCAATGAATGCGGCAACGACAGAAATTACAAGGAGTGTAATTCTTGCGGCTGCCATGCTTCCGTTTTTGTTGGAAGAATCTTTGCGGAAAGCACCGAGAAGGTCGGAAGAAACCGCAGAAGATGCAGCCAGCAGCTGAGAGTCCGAAGTGGACATGGTGGAAGCTAAAATGCCGGCGAGAATCACACCCGCAAGCAGGGCAAATATCACACCGTGCTGGGAGAGCAGGGCGGAAATTTTTACGATAATGGTTTCGGAATTCGATCCGGTCAGCATCTCCAGTGCGCCGACCTTGCTCATGGTATAACCGATCACACCGATAAAGACGGCAACGAACAGGGAGATTACGACCCAGATGGTTGCAACGCGGCGGGACAGTTTCAGTTTTTTCTCATCCTCGATTGCCATAAAACGGAGCAGGATATGCGGCATACCGAAATATCCAAGTCCCCATGCGGCAGTGGAAACAATGGTCAGGGCACTGTAAGGAGCGGCCTTTCCGGTGTTTACATCATAGGAAAGTGTCATGGAGAGATATCCCGGAAGCTCGGAGGCGTTGTGGATAACGGCACCGATACCGCCAGCAGTTTCTACACCAAAGATCAGAACTACAATCAGAGCAACCGACATGATGATACTCTGGATAAAGTCCGTTGTGGAAGCAGCAAGAAATCCGCCAAGTGTCGTGTATGCCACAATTACGATAGCACTGATGATCATGGCGGTCAGATACTTTACCCCGAATAAGCTGGAAAAAAGTTTTCCGCATGCGGCAAATCCAGAGGCCGTATAAGGAATAAAAAAGATAACAATAAAAATAGCAGCAATGACCTGCAGCATCTTTTTTTCATCGCGATAGCGGTTGCTGAAGAACGATGGGATGGTAATGGAATTGTTGCAGGTGTGCGTATAGCGGCGGATACGTTTGGCAACGATCAGCCAGTTAATGTATGTACCGGCAGCCAGTCCGATTGCTGTCCATCCGGCATCTGAAATTCCGGTGAGGTAAGCAACGCCCGGAAGTCCCATCAGAAGCCAGCTGCTCATGTCGGAAGCTTCGGCACTCATCGCGGTTACGAAAGGACCGAGTTTTCTGCCACCCAGATAGAAATCGTCAGTACTGTTGTTTTTCTTGGAACATCGGAAACCAATATAGATCATACCAATAAGGTATACGATAATGGCAATCATGATGCATATTTGTGCAGATGTCATAAATAAATCCTCCTCTTTTGTACGCTTTTACACGCTAATTGTTCATAGTATAGCACAGATGATAATTATACCGCAACCGGGAAATCCTGTTTGACACTATGGGCAATAAGATGATAAACTGTCTTTGTCTATACATGAGAAAAGCAATTCCGTTTGGCCTTCAACATGTGCTTGCCATGTTTGTAGCAAATCTGGCACCCGTACTGATCGTCTGCAGTGCAGCTCTGGTTCGGGGCATGGTATCATCTGCTGGTAGGTGCTCTGACACTTATCGTGTGTCTGGTGGCAAGATATGTGTTAAAGGGTGTTTATAAGAATCTGAATATTCTGGTGGGACTTATTTTCGGATATATTCTTTCTATTATATTTATGGTTGCAGGGATTGCACCTATGGTGGATTTTTCCGGAATTCAGGAGACCATTGACCAGGTAGGATTTTTCAGCATTCCAAAACTTGTGTTTTTCACCAGCCATAAGCCGGTATTTAACCTTGGATCCTTTTTAACCATTGCGATTGTCTTTCTGGTTTCAGCAGCAGAGACAACTGGCGCGACAACTGCTGTGTGTACCGGAGCACTTGGACGTGACCTTAAAATGGAGGAACTTCAGGGCTCACTTGCCGTGGATGGATTTTCCAGTGCAATTTCCGGATGCTTTGGATGCCTGCCACTGACATCGTTCAGCCAGAATGTCGGACTGGTTACGCAGGAGTGTTTGTTGTTTCCCTTCTGCTGAGCCTTCTTTTGCCGAAGAAGAAACAGGCAAATTAAATACACGTTGTTAAGGTAACGTTAAGGTGCAGCGATTTTTAAGATAAGGATTTGGTGTTATGATGATATCATCAAAAAGGAAATGGAGGAATTTGATATGTGGAGTCGCGCACAATTAAAGGGAAGGGCGAAAGCAACATTTAAACGAAATTATTGGAAATGTATTCTGATCAGCCTGTTGCTGACACTGATTGCAGGGGGAAGCGGAGCTGCTTCGGGCAACCTCAGCAGTGCAACCGGTTCCTTACATGGATCGGATAATCAGGCAGGCAGTTCCTATGATTATGACAGCAGTTATGACAGTGATGATGGTTCACTACGCGATTTTGAGGCTGGGCTTGAAGAAGGCTTTAAGGACGGACTGAAAGCAGGAAACAGGGGAATGATGGGCGGTATGGTCGCAGCAGCGATCGCCATCGGCATACTCATAGTTGTTTTTCTGGTGATTTTTGTCCTTATACTTCTGGTTGATGTATTTATCATAAATCCGTTGGAGGTTGGATGCAGGAGATTCTTTATCCGCAACTTAAATGAGCCGGCACAGATTGGGAACATTGGATATGGATTTGACAATAATTACAGGAATGTTGCAAAGACAATGTTTTTCCGTGATCTGTTTACGGTTTTATGGTCATTGCTTTTTATCATTCCGGGTATTGTAAAAGCATATGAATATATGATGATTCCGTACCTTCTGGCAGATAACCCGCAGATGACCAAAGAGCAGGCATTTGCGGAAAGCAAGCGTATGATGCAGGGACAGAAATGGAAAGCATTTGTTTTGGATCTGTCCTTTATCGGATGGTACATTTTATCCGGACTGACACTTGGAATTCTTGCAGTCTTTTATGTGTCACCATATGTGAATGCAACACATGCCGCACTGTATGAGGCACTGTGCTATGCAAACCCGGCTGGTTCAAACGGATTTACACAGCAGGCGGATCCGGTGAATTCACCTTTCCGGCAGGAGAATGTATGAATTATACGATTTTAATTGCAGATGATGAGCCGGAGATACGAACGCTTCTCCGGCTGTATCTGGAAAATGAAAATTATCAGATTATTGAGGCAGAAAACGGGAAGCAGGCACTGGAACTGCTAAAGAAAGAACATGTGGATCTGTGTCTGCTGGATATTATGATGCCGGAGATGGACGGATACCATGTGTTGCAGGAATTACGTAAAACAAGCAATATTCCCGTTATGATACTTTCGGCAAAGGATGCGGATTCCGAGAAGATTCTGGGGTTAAATCTCGGGGCAGATGATTATCTGGCAAAACCGTTCAATCCTTTGGAGGCAGTAGCACGTGTCAATTCAAATATCCGTCGGTTTTATGCGCTGGGGACAGCGGAACTGTCATCCGGTATGCTGACCGTCCGGGATCTGGAACTGGATCCGGAAGGCTGCGTACTCAAAAAAAATGGAGAACCGATTGAACTGACTTCGGTAGAGTACCGGATCATGGAGTTATTTATGAAGCATCCGGGAAAAGTGTTTACCAAACAACAGATCTATGAACAGGGATGGGGTGACACTTATGTGGTTGCAGACAATAATATTATGGTCTGCATCAGCAAGCTGAGGGCAAAACTTGATGAAGACCCGGCAGCTTATATTCGAACCATCCGCGGATTGGGCTATCGGCTGGAGAAATAGCAATGCGTGATTTACAGGCATTTTTGATCAAACGGTTTATTTATATCCTTGTACTGGTGACAGTTGCACAGTCGCTGATCAGTTTTTTGATCAGCCAGGCGGTTATGCCTGTGGTGATGAAAGTTTTTTTCCCGGATTACCAGAGGCAGTCATCCGTTGGAAAGACGGATCTGTTTATTTTTATCATATGTGTTCTGTTATTGCTGATAGTAAATGCCGTCCGGATGCTTTTGCCATCACCGCTGCAGGGAATGATGCAGTGGACAGGGGAACGATTACAGGACTGGCTGGGCAATGCACTTCCGGCGACAAGGAGTTCCGTCGTCGTACAGGAGATGGAAGGATGGAAAGCCATCCTGCTGTTTGTGGTTCTTCTGCTGTTAATGGTGTGTATGCTGCTTCCTTATATTTTGGGTGCGATAACGTTCGCGCGGATTGTGATGGCGGAGTTTCATCAGATTCAGGAGGAGCGCGAACAGCAGCAGAGAGAGTTTGACCGCAAGCGGAATCTGATGCTTTCTGATATCGCACATGATCTTCGGACACCGGTCACGACCGTATCCGGTTACGCAAAAGCATTGGCGGATCATATGGTACAGGAACCGGAAAAACAGCAGGAATATCTGAACGCCATCCAGAATAAATCGGTTCGGATCGGAAATCTGATCAATTTGCTGTTTGAATATGTAAAACTGGATAGTGAAGGGTTTGCATTAAATGGAAAAACACTTGATTTGTGTGAACTTCTCAGAGAAAATGCGGCAATGCTGTATGCAGAGATGGAAGAAAACGGAATGACACTGACAGCAGATATTCCGGAGGAAACGATACCGGTCTGGGCGGATGAACTTCAGTTATCCCGTGTAGTGACAAACCTTCTGACAAATGCCATGCAGCACAATCCAAAGGGAACAAGAATCGGGCTGTTTGCTTATAGGGAGCTGGAGCGGATTTATGTATTGGTGGCAGACAGCGGAATTCTAATTCCAGAGGAACAGGCGCAGCATTTGTTTGATCCTTTTACGCGTGGGGACAAAGCGCGGGTAAGCGATGGGAGAAACGGACTTGGACTTTCCATCGTGTCAAAAATCGTGCAGATGCACGGATGGGACTTAAAACTGGTGCAACAGCCACAGATTCAGCATTATGCAAAAGCAGCCGGATTTGCAAAAGCATTTGTGATCCGGATGGAAAATGCCGGTATGTATTCTGTGCATTCGCCAAAATAAAAAAGTGGCAGAAAAGAGGGAGAGTCTATGATAATTATAAGAGCGATGGATCCGTATGAATTGCTTTGGATGGTACTTTTGATTGTGTTTGTTCTGGGAGAACTTGCAACAATAGGACTAACGTGCATATGGTTTGCCGCAGGTGCACTTGCGGCACTGGTTATGGCAATGGCAGGGGTAAATCCGGTGGTGCAGTTTCTGGTATTTTTCGTGGTATCCATTCTTTTGCTTGCTGCGACAAGACCGTGGGCGCGTAAATATGTAAATGCTAAAATGCAAAGAACAAACGCGGATAGCCTGATTGGGGAAAATATACGGATTTCCGAGCGCGTCAGTAATATGGATCAGACCGGGATGGCAGTTGTTCATGGACAGGAGTGGACGGTGCGTACCCGTAATGATAATGAGATCATTGAACCGGGAGAAGAAGCAAAAATTCTGGCAATCAGTGGTGTCAAACTTATAGTAGAAAAGGTATAGGTAAAGGAGGAAAAAGTTATGCCTGTTGTAATTCTCATTGTAGTGATCATTGCATTGGTCGTTATTGTGAACTGTGTGAAAATTGTTCCACAGGCGCATGCGGTAGTTGTGGAGAGACTTGGAGGGTATCTTACCACATGGTCGGTAGGGCTGCATTTTAAGGTGCCGTTTATTGACCGTATTGCAAAAAGGGTATTGTTGAAGGAACAGGTGGTTGATTTCCCACCACAGCCGGTAATCACAAAAGATAACGTAACAATGCAGATTGATACGGTTGTATATTTTCAGATCACGGATCCAAAGCTGTATGCATACGGTGTGGAAAATCCAATTATGGCAATTGAAAATCTGACTGCTACGACGCTTCGTAATATCATTGGTGATCTGGAACTGGATGAGACACTGACATCGCGTGAGACCATCAACACCAAGATGCGTGCAACGCTGGATGTGGCAACAGATCCGTGGGGTATCAAAGTAAATCGTGTGGAGTTAAAGAACATTATTCCACCAAAGGCAATTCAGGATGCCATGGAGAAACAGATGAAGGCAGAGCGCGAACGGCGTGAAGCCATTCTGCGTGCAGAAGGTGAGAAAAAATCTACAATTCTGGTTGCAGAAGGAAATAAGGAGTCTGCAATTCTCGATGCAGAGGCTGAAAAACAGGCTGCAATCCTGCGTGCCGAGGCACAGAAGGAAGCAACCATCAAGGAAGCCGAAGGTCAGGCAGAGGCTACATTAAAGATCCAGCAGGCCAATGCAGATGGTCTGCGTATGCTCAAAGAAGCTGCTCCGGATAATGCGGTACTTCAGATTAAGAGTCTGGAGGCATTTGCCAAGGCAGCAGACGGTCAGGCAACCAAGATTATTATCCCATCGGATATTCAGGGGATTGCAGGACTGAGCAAATCCATTGTGGAAATTGCAAAAGAAAACGGATAACACAGATACATCTGTGATGCATTGGACGAAACTGCTCCATGAAAATGGGGCAGTTTTTGTTATCTCAGTAAGGTCTTTATTTTGCACAGGGAAAATGTTATACTATAGATTATTGATGTGGGGGTATATTCCACAGTTGGGCGATGATGTGGAAAGAACAGGAGCGTAAATGAAATCAAAGGTTCGGTTTAAGGGAAAACTGAGATCGTATCTCTGCTGGCCATTGTGGCTGACGATCCCGATGACACTCGCAGATGTGGGGCTTTATTTTTACGATGTGACGGCAGGCTTTTTGCTGACGGTATTTATTGCTATCTATTTTGTACTGGAACTGGGATTATATTATAATACCAGACCGCGGCTTGCAAATGAGATTATCAATTTTGCCACACAGTATGCAACGGTACAGAAAAAACTTTTGAATGAGTTTGAAATTCCATATGCGCTGTTGGACTATACAGGAAAAATTCTTTGGGTGAATGAACGCTTTTCCGAGCTGACGGGAGTGGGGAGAAACTATCATAAATCAATTACAACCCTTTTTTCCAATATTACCCGTGAGTTTCTTCAGAAACACGAAGATGCACAGAATATTACGATTGAAAAAAAGGAGCGCATTTTCCGGATTTCCCTGAATCGTATTTATTTTGACGATATCATGGAGGAGAGCAAGGAAATTGACGTGAAGGATTCCGATGAATTCCTGACGGCACTGTATCTGTTTGATGAGACCGAACTGCAGCATTGCAAGCAGGAAAATCTGGATCAGAAGCAGGTATCGGCACTTGTTTATATTGATAACTATGACGAAGCACTTGACAGTATCGAGGATGTGAAGCGTTCGCTTCTGATTGCGCTTGTCGATCGAAAAGTGAACCAGTATTTCTCAAAGATGGACGCGCTTGTCCGCAAAATCGAAAAAGACAAGTATTTTGTAGTATTTAAGTATAAATATTTACAGAAGCTTATGGATGACCGGTTCAGTGTACTTGAAGATGTCAAGACGGTCAAAGTTGGCAATGAGATGGCGGTTACGCTGAGTATCGGTGTCGGTATCAAGGGGACTTCTTATAACGAGAACTATGAGCAGGCACGTGCGGCAATTGATCTGGCACTCGGACGAGGTGGGGATCAGGTCGTTGTCAAAAATGGTGAGGACATTGCATATTTTGGAGGCAAGGCAAAACAGGTGGAGCGCAATACCCGTGTAAAAGCGAGGGTTAAGGCACATGCGCTGCATGAAATTATTGAGAGCCGTGAGAACGTGATTATCATGGGGCACAGCCTGACAGATGTCGATTCCCTTGGTGCAGGGATTGGAATTTTCTGTGCAGCCCGTGTGCTTGGAAAAAAGGCACAGATCGTGATCAATGAGCCAACAACTTCCATCCGGCCGCTTATGGAATGTTTTACTCCGGAAAAAGGCTATCCGGAAGACATGTTTATCAATAGTGAGATTGCGATTGAAGAGGTAAGCCGCAATTCCCTTGTTATGGTGGTGGACACGAACCGTCCAAGTTATACGGAATGCCCGGAACTGCTTACGCGTACCGATACAATTGTTGTATTTGACCATCACCGTCAGGGCAGTGAAGTGATTGAAAATCCGCTGCTGTCCTATATTGAGCCATACGCATCTTCTGCCTGTGAGATGGTAGCAGAAGTTTTACAGTATTTCCAGGAAGGATTTAAGCTTTCTCAGGCAGAGGCAGACTGCATTTATGCAGGTATTTTGATTGATACCAATAACTTTATGACCAAAACAGGTGTCCGTACATTTGAGGCGGCAGCATATCTCAGACGCTCCGGGGCAGAAGTGACCCGTGTGCGTAAAATGCTGCGAAATGATATGGCATGCTATAAAGCCCGTGCGGAGGCAGTGCGTCATGCGGAAGTATACCGCGGTGCATTTGCAATTTCTGTCTGTCCGAGTGAGGACGTGGAAAGTCCGACGATTGTCGGCGCGCAGGCAGCAAATGAGCTGCTCAATATTATAGGAATCAAGGCATCTTTTGTGCTGACAGAGTATGCAGGAAAAATATACATCAGCTCACGTTCTATTGATGAAATTAATGTACAGTTAATCATGGAACGAATGGGTGGCGGCGGTCATTTGAATGTGGCTGGTGCACAGTTGACGGGATGTACGATTTCCGAGGCAAAACATGCCATTATGCGGACCATTGATGAAATGCTTGAAGAAGGAGATATACAGGAATGAAAGTAATTTTATTACAGGATGTGAAAGCTCTTGGGAAAAAGGGCGAAATCGTAAATGTGAGTGACGGTTATGCACGCAATGCAATTCTGCCGAAGAAACTTGGAGTAGAGGCAACGACAAAGAATCTGAATGACCTCAAATTGCAGAATCAGCATGCAGACAAAGTGGCAGCTGAAAATTTAGAGCACGCAAAGGAACTGGCGGAGGAGATCGGAACAAAGAAAGTTGTTGTAAAGATCAAATCCGGTGAGGGCGGACGTATTTTCGGGTCTGTTTCCACCAAGGAAATTGCACAGGCTGCAAAAGAGCAGGCAGGGCTGGATCTGGATAAAAAGAAGATGCAGCTGGGCGAATCCATCAAGGCTCTTGGAACTTATGAGATTCCGGTGAAGCTTCATCCAAAGGTAACCGCAACACTGCGTGTTCAGGTTGTTGAGGAATAGGAGGAAGTTCGCTTGGAAGAAACGCTGATCAAGCGGGTGATGCCGAACAGTCTGGAAGCCGAGCAGTCGGTCATTGGTTCCATGATTATGGATCAGGATGCCATTGTAACAGCCATGGAGATCCTTCTGCAGGAAGATTTTTATCACAAGCAGTATGGAATTCTCTTTGATGCGATGATCGAATTGTACAGCAGCGGACAGCCGGTGGATCTGGTTACACTGCAGAATAAACTCAAGGAAAAGGATGTACCACAGGAAGTCTCCAGTCTGGAATTCGTTGGAGAATTGGTGCGTGCGGTTCCGACATCCGCGAATGTCAAATATTATTGTAATATTGTAAAAGAAAATTCCATGAAGCGGAAACTCATCCGGGTCACGGAAGAGATAGAGAATGAGTGCTATGCGGGCAAAGAATCGCTCGAAAGTGTTCTGGATAAGACCGAACATGATATTTTTGCATTGTTGTCAAGCCGTACCGGTGGAGACTATGTGCCGATTCGTCAGGTTGTCATGAACGCACTGGAAAAGATTGAAAAAGCGTCACAGCAAGACGGAAATGTTACGGGAATACCGACAGGGTTTATTGATTTGGATTACCGGACAGCAGGATTACAGCCATCGGATCTGGTATTGATTGCAGCCCGTCCGTCTATGGGAAAGACAGCGTTTGTTTTAAACATTGCACAGTATGTGGCATTTCATGAAAACATGTGCACGGCGATATTTTCATTGGAAATGTCGAAGGAGCAGCTGGTAAACCGACTGTTCTCCCTGGAATCCCGTGTAGATGCACAGGCACTTCGTACCGGTAATCTGTCGGATGCTGACTGGGCGAAACTCGTCGAAGGAGCCGGAATCATAGGGGATTCCGAACTGATCATTGATGATACGCCGGGAATCAGTATTTCCGAGATGCGCAGTAAATGCCGTAAATATAAGCTGGAGCATGATCTGAAACTTATCATCATTGACTATCTGCAGTTGATGTCTGGATCCGGCAGGAGTACAGACAGCCGGCAGCAGGAGATTTCGGACATCTCCCGTTCCCTGAAAGCACTTGCCCGTGAACTGAATGTACCGGTGCTTGCTTTGTCCCAGCTTTCCCGTGCAGTCGAGCAGAGACCGGATCATCGTCCGATGCTCTCCGATCTGCGAGAATCCGGAGCGATCGAGCAGGATGCCGATGTCGTGATGTTTATTTATCGTGATGATTATTATAACAAGGATACTGAACTGAAAGGAATTTCAGAAATCATTATCGCCAAACAGCGTAATGGTCCGATCGGTACGGTGAACCTCGCATGGCTGCCGGAATACACGAAGTTTGCAAATCTGGAACGATAAAATTTTTCTTATGATCATGCATCAAATTAAATACATTTGCCGAAATGCTTGCGCTTTGGACGGGTTTGTACTAGAATACCATTAAGCCAATAAGGCAATAATGATCATTATTCATAAGGAGGATTTTATTATGGCATACGTTATTTCTGATTCATGCGTTAGCTGTGGTACATGTGCAGGCGAGTGTCCTGTAGGAGCAATCTCTGCAGGTGCTTCTCAGTACGAGATCGATGCAAATAGTTGTGTTGATTGTGGTACATGTGCTGGTGTTTGCCCAACTGGAGCAATCTCTCAGGGCTAATCACATAATAAAACGAAACGAAGAGCTGTCTCTTAAACCACGGAGGCAGCTCTTTTTCGATTATAGAAAGAGAGGAATAACATGGCTACATTAGGAAATCCTAAGAACACGATTGCAGTATTGCAGAAATACCAGTTTAATTTTCAGAAAAAATTTGGACAGAATTTTTTGATTGATACAGGAATTTTAGAGGAAATTATAGAAGCTGCGCAGATCACAAAGGATGATTTTGTGCTGGAAATCGGTCCGGGAATCGGAACCATGACACAATATCTCTGTGAGGCGGCACGCGCGGTAGTGGCAGTGGAAATAGATACCAATCTGATTCCGATTCTAAAAGATACGCTTGCGGAATATAATAATGTTGATGTATTGAATGAAGATATTTTAAAAGTAAATATTTCAAAACTTGCGGAAGAAAAAAATAACGGGAAGCCGATCAAGGTCGTTGCAAATCTTCCGTATTACATTACGACTCCGATCATCATGGGATTGTTTGAAAGCCATGTGCCGATCGACAGTATCACGATCATGGTACAGAAAGAAGTAGCGGATCGTATGCAGGAAGGACCGGGAAGCAAGGAATATGGCGCACTTTCCCTGGCGGTGCAATATTACGCAAAACCGGAAATCGTAGTCAATGTTCCGCCAAGCTGTTTTATGCCACAGCCGAAAGTCGGCAGTGCCGTGATCCGTCTGACACGCCACAGTGAACCTCCGGTTACCGTAAAAAGCGAAAAACTGCTGTTTCAGGTGATCCGGGCATCCTTTAACCAGCGCAGGAAAACACTGGCAAACGGGCTTGCCAATTATGGTGCATTCGGTCTTCCGAAAGAAGAACTGCAGGCATGTATTGAGGAACTTGGCGTACCGGTTAATATTCGTGGAGAGGCACTTTCTTTAGAGCAGTTTGCACAGCTCTCCAATATTATTTATGATCACAGGAGTGCTGTATAAAAACAGCGCGGGCAGTCCATACTATCATCAAAGACCATAAAACGAAATGATGATGGAGGTAAGCCAAATGAGAAAACAACAGTATATAGCCACTGTCGCGTGTCTGGTAGCGGGAGTGATTGGATTTGTCAGTGTATATGCCACGGATAAAGGAAAAGAACGCAGGGAAGCAGAACAGGAAATTGCGGCACAGACCCAGCAGGAGGCACCGGCTTCCTATGAAGTGAAACCGGAAATAAGTGTGGAAGATGCAACGAAAAAAGCGGAAGAACAGGCGTTAAAGCTGGCAGAGCAGGAAAAAATAAAACAGGAAGAAACACAGCAGGAGGAAGAGAAGAAACAGGACGAAGAAAAAACAGTAGAGACAGCAGCCACCGTGACACAGCATTTTGACAAGAGTTCTGCGGTCTGGCCAATTGAGGGAGATGTTCTGCTGGATTACAGCATGGATTCCACCATTTATTTTCCAACGTTAGAGCAGTATCGCTGCAATCCGGCCATGGTGATCAGTGGCAATGTCAATGATAAAGTGTTTGCAATGGCAACGGGAAAAATCACAGATATTCAGGAAAATGAAGAAACCGGATGTACGGTGATACAGGATCTGGGTGACGGATATGCTGCGGTTTACGGACAGTTGAAGGAACTGAATTTTGCAAAAGGGGATACGCCGGAAGCTGGTCAGGTGCTGGGATATGTCAGTGAGCCGACAAAATATTATACAACCGAAGGCAGTAACGTCTATTTTCAGCTGAAAAAAGATGGAAAAGCTGTGGATCCGAAAGAGTATCTTCCGCAGATGGCGATGGATACGCTGGATTGACATTCATAGTTTTTTCTAATACAATAAAATGTAAACGGTTTTGGAGCTTTATGCGAAAAAACCGTACATAATCAAGAGGTATCTCAGCTTAAGAGGGATAAAATATGGAATTTAACCAGTACAATACAACCGTACAACAGTGGATTCATACAGTTCTGGAAAATCGGGAAACCAATGCGGACGTGGTGTTGGAATGCTGTCGGGATATCATAGCGTATGGACGGGAAACAGATGATCCAAAGCTGATGGGATTCGGTTTCTTTTATGGTGGGGAAATCTATTATGAATTAAATGACGGAGCACATTTTTTCCATATGATGACAGAGGCACTGACGTATCTGGACCGTGCAGAGGAATGGGAACTTGTGGTGCGTTGTTACAATTTTCTGGGAATCGCATCCATGAGCAGAGGAAATCCATCGCTTGCGCTTGACTATTATATGAATGGTCTTAAGGACAGTGATACATATGATCTTCCAATGCAAAAGATTATGATTCTGATCAATATGGGGTTATTGTATCTGGAGTGTGGGCATTATGCAGATTCCGAGAATTCTTTTTTAGAAGCTTATCAGATTTTGCAGACAAAACAGAAGGATGAAAAGTATAATTTTTATATGTATGCTTTTTATGGAAATATGGCAGAATGTCTGATCCTGCAGGATCGTCTGGAGGAAGCAAAACCATATCTGGAGTATCTGCATAAAGATGGCTGGGAACAGGTTGCCCTTACAGAGCGGCTGTTTATCGACATCGTGGATGTAATTTATTATCACAAGATGGGAGATGTACAGAAGCGGAATGAGAGTATTCAGATGATCCATCAGAATCTTCCGGATAATCTGACGGTACTGGACTTTTTTTCGGATTATTACCGTTGTTGTCTGGTGTTGCTGGAAACGGACCAGGATGAATCGTTCTGGCGTATCATTGAAGTAATCGAACCACAGGTGGTGAATTTTAAGATCATTAATCTGCAGCTGAAAGTTCTGTCCCTGAAGATGAAATTTTACCGGAAGCATAACCAGAATGCGGAATATCTGCAGGCGGCAGGGCTTTACTATGAATTGTCTGAACGGAATGAAGTAGTGACGCGCAACATGCTTTCGAGTATGATTACGTTGCGCAAAAATCTGGAAAATATGCGCAAAGCCAGAATGAAGGCGGAACGAAAGAATATGGTATTACAGGAGCGTTCCGAGCAGGACCCGCTGACGCGTATGGCAAACAGGTTCCGTCTGAATGATTATGCAGAAGAGGTGTTTGCCTATTCGCAGGAGAATGATATTCCGGTTGCGATGGAAATACTCGATATTGATTATTTTAAGGAATATAATGATAATTACGGACATCAGGAAGGAGACCGGTGTCTGGTAAGTATCGCAAATACGATCCGTAATCTGGTGGAGGAAGCGGAAGGATTCTGTGCACGGTATGGAGGGGATGAGTTTGTCATTATCTATGCGAATGTGACACGGGAACAGGCTGTTTCCTTTGCAGAAGAGTTGCGCAGACGTGTACTTGCATTAGAAATGGAACACCGGTTTTCCAAGGCACTTCCGGTAGTGACGATTTCGCAGGGAATCTGTTGGGGAATCCCGCGCAAGGGAAACCGCAGCTGGGATTTTTTGCATGCAGCAGATAATATGCTTTACCGGGTGAAGAAATTCAGCCGGAACAATTATTGTGTAGGGGGGCTTGATGAAACTGAAGACGTGACCATGGGAACCGCATTGTAACGGCATGGCAGTCGAAACCTGGCAAAAAGAAAAGGATGAAAATGGAAACAGTTAAATTTGAAGAATTAGGGTTATATCCGCAGCTTCTGCGGGCAATCAAAGAGATGGGATTTGAAGAGGCAACACCTATCCAGTCACAGGCGATTCCGGTTGTGATGAGTGGGGTAGATGTGATTGGTCAGGCACAGACCGGAACCGGAAAGACAGCTTCTTTTGGAATCCCTCTTTTGATGAAAGTGGACCCAAATAATAAAAAAACGCAGGCAATCGTACTTTCTCCGACAAGAGAACTGGCCATCCAGAGCGCGGAAGAAATCCGGAAACTTGCAAAATATATGCATGGGATCAAAGTGCTTCCCATTTATGGAGGGCAGGATATTTCCCGTCAGATCAAGGCATTAAAAGGTGGGGCAACCATCATCATCGGAACACCGGGGCGTGTGATGGATCATCTGCGCCGCAAAACCATTCGCTGTGATTATATTAACACGATCGTGCTGGATGAAGCGGATGAGATGCTTAATATGGGATTCCGCGAGGATATAGAAACAATTTTATCCTATATCCCGGATGAAGACCGGCAGACCGTACTTTTTTCGGCAACTATGCCAAAGCCGATTCTGGAAATCACAAGAAAATTCCAGCATGATGCGACTACGATCAAGGTGACGAAGAAAGAACTGACGGTTCCGAATATTGACCAGTATTACTATGATGTGCGCAGAAATGATAAGATGGAAGTGCTGACACGTCTGCTGGATTACTATAATCCGAAGCTTTCACTGGTATTTTGTAATACCAAGCGCATGGTGGATGAACTGGCATCGGAATTACAGGGGCGCGGCTATGCAGCAGAGGGAATTCATGGCGATATGAAACAGGTGCAGCGTGACCGAGTGATGAAAAAATTCCGAAATGGGAAAACAGATATCCTGATTGCAACCGATGTCGCAGCGCGTGGAATTGATGTGGATGATGTTGAAGCGGTATTCAACTATGACCTGCCACAGGACAATGAATATTATGTGCACCGGATCGGAAGAACCGGACGCGCCGGCCGTACCGGAAAAGCGTTTAATTTCGTTAAGGGCAAGGAAGTATACAAACTCAAAGAGATCCAGCGCTATTGCAAGACAAAGATCAAGGCGCAGCCAATCCCATCTTCGGATGATGTGGCAGCGATCAAGGCGGATAAGATTCTTGACGGCATCGGACAGATTATCGAGGACGGAGATCTGCGCGATATGATTGAACTGATAGAGCAGCAGGTGAACAACTCTGATTATACCGCGATGGATATTGCAGCTGCATTTTTAAAACAGGCAATCGGCGGAGTGGAATTATCAAAGGAGGATCACGAATTTGATGATGCATTAGCAGGAGATACCGGAGCCGAGGAAGGGATGGTACGTCTGTTCATTAACATCGGAAAGAGCCAGCGGATCCGCCCGGGAGATATTCTCGGGGCTGTAGCCGGAGAGGCAAAGATTCCGGGCAAACTTGTGGGGGCAATTGACATGTATGATAATTACACATTTGTCGAGGTGCCGCAGGAGTATGGAAAAGATGTATTAAAAGCCATGAAAAATGTAAAGATCAAAGGAAAGTCGGTCAACGTGGAGCCGGCAAATGCACGATAGAGGATAAGACGACATGCCAGATACCGTGGGTTTTCAGGATTTCAGTGAAATCGGAAACCCACGGTTTTTGCATTTAGAAGAAATATCAGATATGAAAGTGGTAAATAAAACTACGTATAAAAGAAATGAAAACAAATACATGTTGACAAAGAAACCACATTGCCATATACTGAAAATTGTTTGATAGTCAAACAATTTTGAAATATGGAGGAAACGTGCATGATAAGCACATATACATCAAAGTTGAAACAACTGCAGATCGGGGATCTGATTGCAAAAATTCCGATCATCCAGGGTGGCATGGGGGTAGGAATCAGCAGAAGCCATCTGGCGGGAGCGGTGGCAAAGGAGGGTGGTGTCGGTATCATTTCTACTGCGCAGATCGGCTACGATGAAGAAGGCTTCGAGAATGATCAGGCAGGCTGTAACTTAAAAGCCATCAAAAAACATATCCGGAAAGCAAAGGAGCTTGCCTGTGGAAACGGACTTGTGGGTGTCAATATTATGGTTGCATTAAAGCATTACAAAGAGCATGTCCGGGCAGCAGTTGCGGCAGGGGCAGATGTGATTATCAGTGGAGCCGGGCTTCCTATGAATCTGCCGGAGCTTGTCAGCAAAACCTGCCGGACAAAGATTGCTCCGATTGTATCCTCGAAGCGTGCAACCCAGCTGATATTGAAGATGTGGGCGCACCGCTATGACCGCACGGCGGACTTTATTGTAGTGGAGGGACCGAAAGCCGGCGGGCATCTGGGGTTTTCCAATGAACAGCTGGCACATATGGATGCCATTAATTTTGACGGAGAGATCCGGCAGATTATCGACTGCAAAAAGGAATACGAACAGCGGTATCAGAAAAATATTCCGGTCATTGTGGCCGGCGGGATATTTGATCAGAAAGATATTTCGCATGCGCTGGATCTCGGCGCAGATGGTGTGCAGATTGCCAGCCGCTTTGTTGCAACCGAAGAATGTGATGCATCGGAGGCATACAAGGAGACGTATATTCACGCCAGTGAGGAAAATATCGAGATTATCCAAAGCCCGGTCGGTATGCCGGGACGTGCATTGCGCAATAAGTTTATCGATCGTGTAAAGCGCGCAAAGCTGCCAATCAGTAAGTGTTACAACTGTCTGGAAAAATGCAGTCCGCAGAAAGTTCCTTACTGTATTACGAAAGCGTTGATCGATGCCGTGCGTGGGGATGTGGAAAACGGTCTGGTATTCTGTGGGGCGAATACGGGACGGATTCACGAGATTACTACGGTACATCATCTGATGCAGGAGCTGGCTGGAGATCTACAATAAAAATGGTTTGTGTGATTTTTCCTTGGAATCAAAGAATTCCTGTAGTAAAATAGGAAGTAAAGCAGTAATGCAGATACGGGAAAACAGGAAAGAAGGAGAGCACGCAGCATGACGGTGGCCGCACACGGTGGGGATATTTATCAAAATCAGATCACATATGATTTTTCTGTAAATACCAATCCGCTGCCGCTGCCGGAGATATTGCAGAAACGGATGGCGGAAGCGGCGGTTCACAGCAACCGTTATCCACAGTATGACAATGTGCTGTTGCGGGAACGGCTTGCAGCACTTTATGGTTTTTCAACAGAAGAAGTAGTGTGTGGCAACGGAGCATCCGAATTATTTGTTGCGATTGTGCATGCACTGCGCCCGAAGCGGGTGGGCATTTTGGCTCCTTCTTTTTCGGGATATGCCTGGGCAGCTCAGACAGTGGGAGCCGAGGTATGCAGTATCCCGTTGCGGGAAGAAAATAATTTTGCCATGGATATGGCACAGATGGAGTCATTGTGCAGGCATCTGGATGGAATCGGTTTATTATTTTTGGCGAACCCTGCGAATCCGGTGGGGAACAAAATGGAAGCGTCTCTTTTGGAGACGCTTCTTGACGTGTGTGAAAAGAGACGCATCACTGTGGTGCTGGACGAATGTTTCATTGCATTCACGGGGATGGAAGGATATGCTTCCTGGATCCGGAAATATCCGCATCTGATTGTGGTGCGTGCATATACAAAAATCTATGCGATTCCGGGAATCCGGCTGGGGTATCTGCTGGCGCAGAAAGATATCTGTGAAAAAATTGCGCATCAGCTGCCGGAGTGGAATGTATCTGTGGTTGCGCAGCGGATCGGCATGGACATTCTGAATGATTCGCTTCCTGGTTGGAGTCGTAGAAAGTATCTGAAGGATACGATTGAGCTGATTCAGGAAGAAAAGCACTTTTTAAAACACGAGTTAACAAAAATATTTGGAGATCAAATGAAAATTTTTCCTTCTGAAGCTAATTTTTTGTTGCTGAAAACACAAATTCCACTGTACAGATTATTGCTGGAAAGAGGAATTCTGATCCGAAACTGCGCAAACTATACAGGACTGGGACAGGACTTTTACAGAATTGCCGTAAAAGGTCATCCGGAAAATGTACAACTGATTGAGGCATTGCTGGATATAAAGAAGAAAGGGGAAGAAAAACGTTATGGAAAACATTGAATATGTTCTTCCGGGAGAGATTGAAAAACGAAGTTTTGCCATCATAGGGGAAGAACTAAAGGAGCGTGGTATCGTGCTTCCACCGGAGCAGGAGCCGGTGACAAAGCGCGTGATCCATACAAGTGCGGATTTTGATTATGCAAAGACGATGACGTATTCTCCCCATGCCGTGCAGATTGCCAAAGAACTGATTGCAGGTGGCGCTGACATTGTCACGGATACCAATATGGCGCTTGCAGGCATCAACAAAAAACGGTTAGCGGAATTCGGAGGAACGGTGCACTGTTTTATGGCGGACGAGGATGTGGCGCGGGAGGCAAAGACACGGCAGGTGACACGTGCGACGGTCAGCATGGAACATGCAGCACATATTGACAAACCTGTAATTTTTGCCGTGGGAAATGCGCCGACGGCATTGATTTCACTCTATGAACTGATGCAGAAAAGTGAATGGCGTCCTGCATTTATTATTGGAGTTCCGGTGGGATTTGTAAATGTAGAGGCGGCAAAAGAACTGATTTTAAAAACAGATGTGCCGCATATTGTCAACCGCGGTAGAAAAGGCGGCAGCAATGTAGCGGCAGCAATCGTAAACGCACTGTTATATCAGATCCGGCCGGTATAAAGGAAAGAAGGAGGCGTATCTGGTGTGAGGTACGGATTTACAACCGGCAGCTGTGCTGCCGCTGCTGCAAAGGCTGCGGCATATATGCTTCTGACGGGAAAAATAAAAAACTGTATAACGATTGAGACCCCAAAAGGAATTCCATACACCGCGGAAGTGACGGATATCGTGCGCGGGGAATCTCAGGTTTCCTGCGCTGTGGTCAAGGATGGCGGCGATGATCCGGATGTGACCAGCGGAAGTAAAATCTGTGCCACGGTCACCGCGGACAACCGTGGGGATGGAGAAAAAGAACTTCTGCAGATTGACGGAGGAAAGGGTGTGGGCCGTGTGACGAGACCCGGGCTGGATCAGCCCGTAGGCAATGCCGCAATCAATCATGTGCCGCGGGAAATGATCACCCGGGAAGTGCAGGAAGTGTGCCGGATTTGTGATTTTCACGGAACACTGCATATTCTGATTTCTGTGCCGGATGGGGAAGCACTTGCAGAGCGTACGTTTAATCCAAGACTGGGGATTGTCGGGGGAATCTCAATACTGGGGACGACAGGAATTGTGGAACCGATGAGCAGTCAGGCACTTAAGGAGACCATCCGTGTGGAACTCCGCCAGCAGCGTGCAGAAGGGCAGACCATTGCGGCAGTTTCACCGGGAAATTATGGATTGGATTTCATGCAGCAGACCTATGGATATGATCTTGACCGCAGTGTGAAATGCAGTAATTTTATCGGTGAGACGATCGATATGGCGGCGGAACTGGGATTTTGTGCAATGCTTCTGACCGGACATATTGGAAAACTGATTAAGGTGGCGGGAGGCATTATGAACACCCATTCCCATGAGGGAGATTGTCGGATGGAACTTTTAGCGGCAGCCGGCATCCGTGAAAATGTATCTTTAGAATGTTTAAAGAAGATTTTAGATTGCGTCACAACCGAGGAAGCACTTGCGTTTATTGATGCCGAAGGTAAAAAAGAAGAGGTTATGGAAGATATCATGGAAAAAATTGATTTCTATCTGAAAAAACGTGCGGCCGGTCGGTTACAGATTGCTTGTATTGTCTATTCCAATACTTACGGGCTGCTTGGGATGACTGCAAAAGCAGAAGAATTACTCAGGAGGTTGCTATGATTTATTTTGTCGGAGCAGGAAGCGGGGCACCGGATCTGATTACTGTGCGGGGAATGCGTCTGCTGCAGAAAGCAGATGTCATCATCTATGCCGGTTCGCTGGTCAATCCACAGCTTCTCGATTATGCAAAAGAGGGCTGTGAGATTCATAACAGCGCCAAAATGACACTTGAAGAGGTTATTTCGGTGATGGAACAGGCAGAAAAAAATAATTTAATCACGATTCGACTTCATACGGGAGAACCCAGTATATACGGAGCGGTGCGGGAACAGATGGATATTCTCGATCAGAAGGGGATTGCGTATGAGAGTTGTCCGGGTGTGAGTGCCTGTTTTGGAGCAGCGGCATCGCTGAATCTGGAATATACCCTTCCGGATGTGTCACAGTCACTGATCATCACCCGGATGGCCGGAAGGACGGCGGTACCGGAAAAGGAGAGTATTGAGAGTTTTGCCGCACACCATGCTTCCATGGCAATTTATCTGAGTACCGGAATGCTGGAGGAATTATCACGGCGCCTTGTAAATGGCGGATATGAGCCGGATACACCTGCGGCACTGGTGTACAAGGCAACCTGGTCGGACGAGGAAGCATATATCTGTACTGTGCAGGAGCTGCCGGAGGTGGCAAAGAAACATAATATTACAAAAACCGCTCTGGTGCTGGTCGGGGATGTAATATCAAATCAGCATTATACGCGCTCCAGACTCTACGCACCGGATTTTACAACTGAATTCCGCAAGGCAAAAACACCAAAAAACGCAGAAGACGATAGATCAATGCGTGACACGGATGCGGGAAAGGAGTTACTGGAATGATCCTGTATATGACCTGGTTTTCGGAACGTGGAAGAGAGCTTGCGGCACGAATTACAGAACTTTCACTTTCTGTTTCGTATGGATTATGGCAGAGCCGTTACGGTGGTCACCCTGCGGTTTCAAAGATACAGATAAGAGAAAGAGGAAACCGGTCACTTCCGGATTTTCTGGAGGAGGCTTTTGCACAACAGTTTCCCGTGATTTTCATTGGAGCTCTCGGGATTGCCGTACGGGCCATCGCACCTTTGATCCGCCACAAAACCGTGGACAGTCCGGTACTGGTGCTGGATGAGGCCGGACAGTTTGTGATTCCGGTGCTGTCCGGACATCTGGGTGGTGCCAATGAACTGGCGCAGCAGATCGCAGAATCATTGCATTCCGCTGCGGTTGTGACGACGGCAACAGACGTGAATGGGCTTTTTGCCGTTGATGTGTTTGCAAGAAAAAATGGCCTGCGGGTGTGTAACCCCGAAGCGATCCGGCATGTGTCTGGAAAACTGTTACAGGGCGAAATCATTGTGATGGCGGTAGACCCGGCATGCATGTCCCCGGAGGAGATGGCAGAATTACAGCCGCCAAAGGAAGTAAAGCTGATTTCGTGGAACGAAGCACAGGCGGAACATGCTGTGGATGTGTGGATTACAAAAAAAGAGCCACAGGAAGACCGTAAAACGCTTGTTTTAGCTCCGAAAACAGCCGTACTTGGCATGGGATGCAGAAAAAATAAAAGTTATAACGAGATAAAACAAATGATAAAAACATTGGTGGATAGCAGAAAAATAGACCCGGATGATATCTATGCCCTGGCATCGGTTGATGTGAAGGAAAAAGAATCCGGTCTGTGGGAGCTGGCACAGCATTTGCGGGTACCGTTTGTCGTTTTTTCTGCCGGAGAACTGAAAAAAGTGCCGGGTGATTTCACTGCATCCGCGTTTGTGGCTCAGACAGTGGGAGTGGATAATGTGTGTGAGCGTGCTGCGGTCGCTGCAGCAGACGGAGGTAGTTTGCTGATACATAAGCAGGCTATGGATGGCGTGACAATTGCCGTGGCAAAACGGGAGAAAATCGTATTGCAGTTTGTGTGAGACGAAAGGAAGGAGAAAGAAATGAAACACCGGATTTATGTGGTCGGTATGGGACCGGGACAGGAAAATATGATGACGCAGGAAGCCATGCAGGTGTTAGAAGCCAGTGATGTGATCATCGGTTATACCGTATATCTGAAATTGCTTGGGGAACGGTTCGGGTGCAAAGAATTATTGTCTACACCGATGCGGCAGGAGCGGGAACGCTGCCAGATGTGTTTCGAGAAGGCAAGAGAAGGCAAAAAAGTGGCATTGATCTGCAGCGGGGATGCCGGAATTTACGGGATGGCATCCCTGATGCTGGAAATCGGAAAATTATATGATGATTGTATCATTGAAGTAATTCCCGGAATAACAGCAGCAAGCAGCGGTGCGGCAGTGCTTGGGGCTCCTCTCAACCATGATTTTTGCGTGATCAGTCTGAGTGATCTTCTTACCCCGTGGGAGAGGATTAAAAAGCGGCTGATTGCAGCCGCGGAGGGAGATTTTGCAATGGCAATTTATAATCCGTCGAGCCATAAACGGGCAGACTATCTGGAGCGTGCCTGCAGAATTCTGATGGAACACGGGGTGGAACCGGAGCGTGCCTGTGGGTATGTGGAAAATATCGGACGCGATGATACGCATGCCGTAACCCTTACCATGGCGGAACTGGTGCATACACAGGTGAACATGTTTACCACAGTATTTATCGGGAATTCCCAGACAAAAATTATTGATGGAAAGCTTGTGACACCGAGAGGATACCATATATAGCAGCAGAAAACGGGGAAGAGGAATAAGATGGCAGAGAAAGTGTTAATTTATGCGGGAACAACGGAAGGTCGTCTTCTCGCACAGGAACTTTCACGGGCACATATTGCCTGTGATGTGCATGTAGCAACCGAATACGGTCAGATGGTCATGCCGGAACTTGCCGGGGTGAAGGTCTGTGTAGGAAGACTGGACGTAGAGGAAATGCGCGCCCTGCTGAAAAAAAACGGACAGAACAACTATGTGGCAGTCGTGGATGCTACGCATCCGTTTGCCACAGAAGTGTCTGCCAACATCCGGGAGAGTACAAAAGGAAGTGGAATTCCATATCTGCGGCTCCAGCGGCGAATGGACGATGGAATCTGTAGCATACCGGAAAACGAAGGCATGAAAGAGCGCGCTGGAACCGTGCATGTGTTTGCCGATTATGAAAGCTGTGTCCAGGCACTTACGGACACATCCGGAAACATTCTTCTGACAACCGGAAGCAAAGAGCTGGCGGTATTTGCACCCCTGAAGGAGCGTTTGTTTGTGCGTGTGCTTCCCGGATTGGAGAGTATCGGTCTCTGTGAAAAGGCGGGTATCCGCGGAAAGCAGATTCTTGCGATGCAGGGTCCGTTTTCGAAGGAAATGAATCTGGCAATGATCCATCAGTTTTCGATCCGCTATCTGGTTACAAAAGCCAGTGGTGCGCACAGCGGATTTCAGGAAAAACTTGCGGCAGCACAGAAGGCAGGGATTACGGCATGCGTGATCGGAAAACAGGAACAGGAGCAGGGAATGTCTTATGCACAGGTAACCGAAACACTTTCCCGTCTGCTTGGACATACGATTTCCGGTCGTCCGGAGGTGGAAATTTCCCTGATTGGCATCGGTATGAGTGCAGCGACACTGACACAGGAAGCAAAAAGAGCGCTGGAAGAGTCTGATGTGGTTTTTGGGGCAGAACGGATGCTCGAAGTGGTGGAAAACAGTAAGGAAACCTATCCTTTTTATCTCGCAAAAGATATTTTACCGGTTTTAAGACAAAAGGAATCCCAAATGGATGGCCAGAAACTGAAAGTCTCCATATTATTTTCCGGAGATACTGGATTTTACAGTGGAACAGAAAAAATAAAAACAGAATTAAATAAAAATAATTACAAAAAAATTCGTATTTTTCCAGGAATTTCATCCGTTTCCTACCTCTCTGCGGCAACGGGAATTGCCTGGCAGGATGCAAAAATTATAAGTATCCACGGGAAAAAAGATACCGCAGAGACCAGAGCACTCGTTCTCGATGCGATCCGGCATTTTCCCAAGACGTTTCTGCTGGTTTCCGGAGTGGAGGATGTCCGGCGAATTGGATGCTGGATAGAAGAAGAAAAATTGACGAAAACCCGCATGATTGCTGGGTTTCAGCTTTCTTATGATGTAGAAAAAATCCGCGAATTATCGTGCAAAGAGGCAAAAAATACAAAAGAAGAGGGCCTGTATACCCTGTTATTATGCAATGAAAATGTGCAAAAAAGACGTCTTGTTCCAGGGATGTCCGATGAATCATTTTTGCGTGTCGTGGAAGGGGAAAAAACGGTTCCAATGACCAAGGAAGAAGTGCGTGCACTTTCCTTATGTAAACTTGGCCTGACAGAAGATGCTGTGGTATACGATGTGGGGAGTGGTACCGGATCGATTGCAGTGGAATGTGCAACGTGCAGTCCGGGGATTCGTGTGTACGCCATTGAACAAAAAGCCACAGCACAGCAGCTTCTGCGCCGGAATCTGGAAAAATTTCATCTGGCAAATGTGATTCCGGTGGATGGGAAAGCACCGGAAATATTGGAATCCCTGGAACCTCCGACACATGTATTTATTGGGGGAAGCAGTGGATGCCTTGCGGATATTCTGCATGTCATCTGGGAGAAGAATCCACGGACACGTGTGGTTGTCAATGCCATAAGTCTTGAAACCGTGGCTCAGATTACAGAACTTGCTGCAGGGAAAATGCAGACAGAAATCATACAGGTGCAGGTCAGCAGGGCAAAAACCGTGGGAACCTATCATCTGATGCAGGCTGAGAACCCCGTATATATCTGTGTGCTGACGATGGCATAATGAGGAGAGAACTATGTTACACAGTGGAATGGTACTGGCAGCGCCGCAAAGCGGCAGTGGAAAAACGACAATCACCTGTGCGTTGCTGGCAGCAATGAAAAACAGAAAACTTGCAGTTCGTGCGTTCAAAAGCGGACCGGACTATATTGATCCCATGTTTCACCGTCAGGTGATTGGTGTACCGTCGCGCAATCTGGATACGTTTTTTTCAGGGGCAGATCAGATCCGGGAACTGTATGGATATGACCGGGAGAGCTTCTCTTATTCGGTGATCGAAGGAGCCATGGGATTATACGATGGCCTAGGAGGCACACAAAAAGAGGGCTCCGCCTATCATCTGGCGCAGACTCTGGATCTGCCGGTTGTGCTTGTGCTGGATGCCCGTGGGATGGGGCGCACGATGGTTGCACTTCTGGCAGGTATGTTACAGTATGACAAGGATCACCGGATCATCGGTGTGATATTAAACCGCACATCGGAAGGGTTCTGCCGGACAATGACGCCGGTGATTGAGAAAGAACTGGGCCTTCCGGTGCTGGGATGTTTTCCGGTACAGAAAAATCTGCATCTGGAGAGCCGGCATCTGGGTTTGAAAATGCCACAGGAAATGGAAGGTCTGCGCAAGCAGGTCAATCAGGCTGCGGAAAAACTGGAAGAGACCGCAGATCTGGATCGGATGCTGCAGCTGTTGCAAAGCTGGGCACTTTTACATGCGTTTCGGGACGGAAAAACGAAACTGCCTAAATTACAGGAACCGGGAAAAGACAAAGGGGTTTTACAGAAAAAGGAAAAACAGCAGGAGGAATGTCCGGTTATTGCAGTTGCAAAAGATGAGGTATTTTGTTTTTATTATGAGGATAACCTGCGGCTTCTGGAAGCGTATGGTGGAAAACTCGTCTGGTTTTCGCCGCTTGGACAGGAAAAAATTCCAGAGGAAGCGGATGCGCTTCTTCTGGGAGGAGGCTATCCGGAGCTGTGTGCCCGGCAGCTTTCAGAAAATGTCTCCATGCGCAATTCCATCCGGGAGGCAATTGAAAATGGTATGCCGTCCGTGGCAGAGTGCGGCGGGTTTATGTATTTGCATGAATCCATGACAGATGAAGAAGGAGAAAACTGGCCGATGGCAGGGGTCATAACGGGCAGCTGTCATAACAGGGGAAAACTTGTACGTTTTGGCTATGTAAATGTGATGGAACAGACGTCCCATTTCCTGGCGGGAAAACCTGTCCGTGCACATGAATTTCATTACTATGACAGTGATAACAATGGAGAAAGCTGCGTGGCGGTCAAACCGGTAAGCGGAACATCCTGGACATGTATCCACGAGGACGACAGAAACTGGTGGGGTTATCCACATTTGTATTATCCGTCCAATCCGGCATTTGTGGAACACTTTGTACAGGCAGCACGCTTATATCACAGAGAGAGGAATGCAAAATAACATGAAAAAAGCAATTTTAATTGTGAGTTTTGGAACAACCTATTCGGATACCCGGCAGAAAAATATTGCAGCCATCACGCGGCAGGTCCGGGCATTGTATCCGGATGCCGTGGTAGAGGAAGCTGTCTCGAGTACGATTGTGCGTAACGCAATGAAAAAGCGCGAGCATATAGAAGCAAAGAGTCCGACGGAAGCTCTCGAAAGCATGAAAAAACAGGGAGTGACGCATGTAGCTGTATTTCCTACCCATGTGATTGACGGAATTGAAAATCACAGACTCAAGGAAGCGGCGAAAAAATATGCCGGTGCTTTCGAGCAGATTGCAGTTGCCGATGCGCTTTTGGCAAAACCGCAGGATTATGAGGATGTGGCAAAAGCACTGTGGGAGTCGCTGAAGGAAGAGGTGGGAGATTTCCCATTGATTTTGATGGGGCATGGAACCGAACATGCGGCAGATGCCAGTTATGCGATGATGGAACAGTCGCTGCGTGCTTATGCAAAGCATGAAATTTATATTGCAACGGTGGAAGGCAGTATTACCATTAAAGATGTGATTGCACGGATGAAGTCCGGGCTGCAGAGCAGACAGAACGGGAAAGTGCTTCTTACACCGTTTATGCTGGTGGCGGGAGACCATGCAAATAATGATATGGCAGGCGGCATGCAGGACGGGGAGCAGCCGGATGCGGATTCCTTTGCCGGAAAATTGCAGGCGGCCGGATACCAGCCGGAATGTGTGATTCGGGGAATTGGGGAGTATCCGGCTGTCCGGGAAGTGTATCTGGCACATTTGCGGCAAATAACGCAAAAATTATTTTGTGATTTAAGAACGAAAAACCGTCCGGGTATCCTTTATGGAATCGGTGTGGGACCGGGAGATCCGAAACTTATGACCTTACAGGCATTGGAAACGATTCGCAGCTGTGATCTTATTGTGCTTCCGGCAGTGTCAAAAGAGGAATGTTATGCGTATCGGATCGTGGAGCAGGTTTGTCCGGAAATTGCAGATATGCCACTTCTTTGCATGCCATTTCCGATGATCAAAGATGCACAGAAACTGGAACTGGCACACAAACGGATTTATGATGCCATGGAAGATTATCTCCGACAGGGATTGCGGGTAGGAATGCTCACAATTGGAGATCCGGGGATATATTCTACCTATATGTATATGCACAGATGTGCAGCAGATGCCGGCTGGGAGGCGCGGATCGTAAGTGGTGTGCCGTCGTTTTGTGCAGTAGCGGTAAGACTGGGGATTTCTCTGGGAGAAAAAGATGAGGAAATCCATATTATTCCGGCGGCGTATGACGTGCGTGAGTCACTCGGTTTTCATGGTACACGCATTTATATGAAATCCGGGAAAAAACTCGAAGAGTTATTACGGGTGCTCCGGGAATCGATGCAGGATAAAGAGAGCAGAGTGCACCAGGACATTTATGGAATATCCAATTGCGGCATGGAGAATGAACAGGTGTATTGTTGCCTGGATGAACTGGAACAGGCAAAAGGATATCTGACAACTGTGATTGTGAAGGAACATGTGGTACAATAGAAAGCGTTCGATTTTAGAAAAATCTTTTAATGTCTGGAAAAAGGAGTGTCATATGTGGAAGATCAAGCACATTTTTGACGGAGAGTATGGGTGTGAGGAACTGGCAGAAGGGCAACGGCCGAAGGTGTCAGTGACTCTGATTAATGAAAAAGAAGAAGAAACCTGTTTTTCCGTGGAGGACAGCTGGCTGACCGAACGCGGATTAAATGAGGGTGATATTTGGCCGGAAGAAGATGAGTTCCTATAAAAACAGTGAAATAAAAAGAGCAGGTGATACGAACCGTATCACCTGCTTTTGCTTTGCATTTTATAAGGAGATGTCAATATGCATATTCTGCGTACTGATTAAGGACATAATGTTGTCCTGTACAGCGGAATTCATCTTACGGGAAAGCTTGACGAGCTTCTGCGGATATTCCTGATCCGAAGAGAGCAGCTTTCGTGCCTTGGAATTATTGGCAGTTTTCAGCAGATCCTTGTTGAGGTCTAAAGTTCCGTCGCTGTTAACCGTGATACCAAGGTCTGACAGTTCATCTGCATGTTTTTTACTCAGCGTGTTAAGCTGCTTGACATAACGTTTGGTTTCGTAGTCGGAACTGGATTTCCCGGAAGTGACCGTATAGTTGTAAGTATCCACAAAGGCTTCAATGGCAGCCTTCGATGTATCATTGAGATCATCGTCTTTCTCATCCGTGTCGGAACCAAAATCACTTTTGGAAAGCCGCTTGGCAGCCCTGTTTAAAGCACGGCTGTCTTCGTAGGAAAGCTCCACATTACTGTAATTGGACCGACCGGAGGTTTTGGCTGCTTTCTGATTATTTGTATAGAAGTTTCTTAAAAAATAATTCGTGGATAATGATACCCCAGAGGAAACTTTTGTGGACATAATAAACATCCTTTCTTAAAAAGGTTATAATTTCTATATTTTTACTATTTACATCGGCACTTGTTCTTTACTTCTTAACCCAAACAAGGTAAAATATTTTATATAGACAGGAACAGAGTAGATGAATTCAGGAGGCAATTACAGTTATGGAACGAAAAGCATTTGGAAAGCTTGCAGATGGAGAAGAGGCAACACTTTATACTATTTCCAATACGAAGGGGATGTATGCACAGATTACAGATTTTGGAGCATCCATTGTATCACTTGTGGTAAAAGATAAGGACGGAAAAAATACAGATGTGGTCCTTGGTTATGAAAATGCAGAGACTTATCAGCAGCAGATGGCCAGTTTTGGAGCAGTTGTTGGAAGAAACTGCAATCGTATTGCAAATGCGGAAATTGTGATCGATGGAGTTACCTATCAGCTTGAGAAAAACGATAATGAAAATAATCTGCACAGTGGTTCACAGGCGACTTCAAGACGTCTGTGGGATGCTGAGGAACAGACGGCAGACAAAATTACATTTGTAATTAAGGATGCAGAAGGTCAGCAGGGATATCCGGGAAATGCAGTTATGAAAGTAACGTATGAAGTAACTGAAGCGAACGAACTTTCCATTACATATCATGCAACAGCGGATAAGACAACGATTTTTAACATGACAAATCATGCATATTTCAATCTGAATGGTGCCGGAAGCGGCAGTGCCATGGAACAGATTCTGCAGATCCGCGCGTCTCATTACACACCGGTAATTGATGCAAAATCCATTCCGACCGGTGAGATTGCTTCAGTGGATGGAACACCGTTTGATTTCCGGGAAGCAAAGCCGATGGGCAGAGATATTGAGCAGGCAAATGATCAGCTTTCTTACGGCCATGGATACGATCATAATTTTGTTCTGGATAAGGAGCGGGCAGGGCTTGAAAAGATTGCCACCGCATACAGTACAAAGAGTGGCATAAAGATGGACGTGATTACGGATTGTATCGGTATGCAGCTTTACACTGCGAATTTCATTCAGGGACAGAAAGTGCAGGGCGGAGCAGTATGCAAAGAGCGGGATGCTTTTTGTCTGGAAACACAGTATTTTCCAAATTCCATCAATGAGCCAAATTTTACAACACCATTGACAGAAGCCGGAAAATCATATGATACAAAAACGGTCTATGCATTTTCGATTGCATAGATATAAATACAGGATGTAAAGGGGAAGAGGATGTTAGAAAAGGCAGCCTCTTTTTCTTTTGGAATCAGAATAGGGTAGGAGGATAAAATGAAAATCGTATTTTTGGATGCAAAAACAATTGGAGATGATATTGATCTGTCTGCATTTGAAAAACTGGGAGAGGTGGTAACATATAATTTTTCCACTACAGAAGAAGCTTTGGAACGGACCGTGGATGCAGACGTGATCGTGTTAAACAAAGTGGAGATTAATGAGCATTCGATTGGAAAAGCAAAAAAACTGAAACTTGTCTGTGTGACGGCAACGGGAACAAACAATCTGGATAAGGAATATTTAAAAAGCCGTGGCATAGAATGGCGTAATGTCGCAGGATACTCCACGGAAAGCGTAGCCCAGCATACGTTTGCCATGCTGTTTTATCTTTGGGAAAAGCTTGCGTATTATGATCAGTATGTCAAATCGGAGAAATATGTGGGAGATGTTATGTTTACCCATTTTGAGAAAAGGTTTCATGAGCTGAGCGGAAAAACCTGGGGAATCATTGGTCTGGGAAATATCGGGAGACGTGTGGCGGATATTGCAAAGGCATTCGGATGCCGGGTGATCTATTATTCCACTTCCGGTAAGAATTCTCAGCAGGGATATGAACGTGTGGAATTTGATGCGTTGTTGGAACAATCAGATATTGTTTCTGTTCATGCACCTCTTGATAAAAATACGCGGGGACTCATGAACCGGGAAGCATTTCGGGAAATGAAATCGTCTGCAGTTTTTTTGAATCTTGGACGAGGACCGATTGTTGTGGAACAGGATCTGGCGGATGCGCTTGAGACCGGAGAAATCGCGGGTGCGGGGCTGGATGTCCTTTCCGCAGAACCAATGCGGAAGGATAATCCGCTTCGCAAAATCAAAGACAGCGAAAAGCTGATTATCACTCCTCATATTGGCTGGGCAAGCGTGGAAGCACGCATGCGTTTGATGGAAATTATCTGTCAGCAGATTGCGGATTTCCAAAATCAGATTATATTATAATCATATGTCTCTTATATAATAGGAAGAAACTCTTTTATTCATCACAAGGCAGACCACTCAGAAACGAAAGATTACCGTACGCGGATAGAAAGCGTGCGGTTTCTTTTTGCGGGAAACCAGAGTGCTGCAAATGTGCGTAATCAACCAGACGTTTATGATAAATTTTCTCAGCCTGTTCATAGAGCTCCGGAAAAGAGGCATTGGAAGATTCCTTTGTCCATGGATGAATCCAGGTGTGATGTTTGAGGTTCATCGGGTCCTGTATAAAACGATAATAATCGCTGGCAACCATCGGAGATAAAAAAGCACGTCCAAGGAAAATCTTTTCGATCAGACGGGATAAGACTTTCTTTTGTCCGCTTGGATCATTCAGTAAATGGGTTCCAAGTTTTATCCAGAATGGTGCACCGCTCAGGAAAAGTTCACTCACGGAAATATCCGGATAGGTGTTCCGGTATGCGTAACACAGCATTCGCACAATGACTTTCCGCTGGAGCGTCGTCAGACGAATCGTTGCGTTCTGATGAAACTGGGAAGGATACAGATGCTTTTTCTCATATAAAAGTTCGGAATCGAGTTCCGTTTCGAAATAAGCATGCTGACCAAAATATTCCGTATTGGAAGGTGGGGTCTGGGCATTATAGCCTGTAAATGCATATACATAGGGATGAATCGTACAATCCAGTGTGTAATGGCCCATAAATCCACAGATGTAAGCGTCTGCAATAGAGAGGGAATGTTTTTTCCCTGCAAAAAGTTTGCGGCTTTGCAGCAGATTGGCAAAGAACTGGCCAGTATCCTTGCGATGTGCCAGATCTCCAATATTTTTTCGATGCATCAGGTAAGAGGGAAGATAGTAAAAAAACAGATCAGGTCCCTGCAGACCAAGTGCATATGCGCTGTGATCGCGTCGGATCATATTGTGCATGGATGTGGAGGTCAGACGTCTGCATGCGTCTACGCCAAACAGATAGTGGGTGGTAAAACCCGGCATACAATCACTCCAATCTTCAGTAAATAATCAATTTTTAAAGAAACAACAGCATTATAGTATATTTTATTGCTTCGGTCAATTTGCGGCAGAAGTAAATATTTTAGGTTGACTTTACATAAGATAGTGGTATAATGTCACATAGTATTCAAAACTACGTTTTGAGTCTGCAACAAAAATTATATCCAAAAATCGTTGGAAAAATGCACAAATCATGTTTTTTTAGACATTTTCAGAAGATTGTATATTGCAAACATACATGGTTTTGTGATTGAATATGTTCATTCGGTGGAAAAACAACTATACTTCCAATGGATGAAATATCTTATGATTTATTTACACAAGAAAGAAAACGGAGGAGTAAGAAAATGGCAAGTTTAAAAGATGCGGCAGAAAGACAGGCGTTTTCGCTCGCTATCGATGCTACGTTAAAGAGTCTGAATAAGGACAGAGAGAAAGGTTTGCTCAATATTGTAAACCTCGCACAGAAGTTTATGGGAAGCAATTTCCGTTCTGAGGCATACGAAGGCGCAAAGAAAATGATTCAGAATCCGGACAGCAAGTGGATGCGTTATGTGAATCGTCTTCTGGATGAGACAGATCCGCATGTTGCCAAGATGACAGCACTGAATCTTGGATATCAGGCAGCGTTTGCAGGAACCAAGAAGATTCGTAAAATGAGAGAAATTGAGAACTGCAATATTCCGTGGCTCATTCTTATGGACCCGACCAGTGCATGCAACCTCCATTGTACAGGATGCTGGGCAGCAGAGTATGGTCATAAATTAAATCTGACATTTGATGAGTTAGACAACATTGTTACACAGGGTAAGGAACTGGGCGTATATTTTTATATGATGACCGGTGGAGAACCACTGGTGCGCAAGGCTGATATCATCCGTCTGTGTGAGAAACACAATGACTGCGCATTCCATTGCTACACAAACGGAACACTTGTAGATGAGAAGCTTTGCGAGGATATGAAGCGTGTAGGAAATCTTTCCCTTTCCATTTCCCTTGAGGGATTTGAAGATGCCAACGATTTCCGACGTGGAGAAGGTGTATACAATAAAGTCCTTCACGCAATGGATCTGTTACATGAGAACGGACTGATCTTTGGAAACAGTGTATGTTATACAAGCAAGAATATGGATGCGGTTACCAGTGATGAGTTCTTTGATCTTCTGATCGAGCATGGAAGCCGTTTCGCATGGTATTTTCATCTGATGCCGGTAGGAATGAAGGCTTCACCGGAACTGATGCCGACCAAGGAGCAGAGAGAATATATTTACCACAGACTGCGTGAAGTTCGTGGATTTGAAGGTGGAAAAGAAATCTTCGTTATGGATTTCCAGAACGACGGTGAATACGTTGGAGGATGTATCGCCGGAGGACGTAACTACTGTCATATTAACCCGAAGGGTGATGTAGAGCCATGTGTATTTATTCACTACTCTGGAGCAAACATCCGTGAAAAGTCTCTGCTTGAGTGTCTGAAGCAGCCGTTGTTTATGGCTTACCGTGATAACCAGCCATTCAACGAAAACATGCTTCGTCCATGTCCGATGCTTGAGAATCCGGAGATTTTACAGAAGATGGTTCATGAGACTGGAGCTCATTCTACAGATGTAGAACAGGAGGAGCCGGTTGAGCACCTGTGTGGAAAGTGCGTAGATTACGCAAAGGATTGGAAAGAAACAGCAGATAAACTCTGGGCTGCACATCCATATAAGCAGAAGGGATACACAAACTTCAAAAAGAAATAATTCACACAAAATTAAGATTTCAGACAGGATTCCCGGTTTACATGCCGGGAATTTTGTTGTATTGTAATGGCATGAAACCAAAATTTAAAATCAAACTTCAATACGATAAAAAAAATAACATCTGGGCGGCGATTGCAATTATATTGGCAGTCGTAATGTATGTGACCATTGATTTTTCCATTGTTGCATTGATCGCATATGGATTTTTGTACTATCTGGTAAAAAGTCTGCATCTGGAACTGGATGACCGGTGTCCGTGGCTCTGGACACTGATTCTGTTTATCGGAGGTTCCTGTCTCACCACTTTTTCGATACAGTATATGCTGCTTGATCCTGAAAACTTTACGAGGACAACGTACGAGAAGCTCTTTTTAAATGTGCTTTGCTGTCTGATTGTCTATTTTGTTGTGCAGATTTTTACGAACAACAGTGGGCTGACCTGCATCATTGCCCATGTGTCGCTGCTTTCGTTTGGATTTGTAGACTATTTTGTATATCTGTTCCGCGGAAATGAATTTACGTTTTCCGATATCAGATCCATTGGAACCGGTCTGAGTGTGGCGGGAAATTATAAATTGCAATTGAACGATCGTGGAGTATATGTGATCTTTCTGGCAGCATTGTTTATTGCTTTTGTCCGCAAATGGCATGTCCGGTTTACCGGAAAAATTCAGATGCGGGTAATTTCTGTGATGGCGATTGCCTTAAGTTGTGTGATCATTGCAGCAAATGCTTATGATGTAAACACAGAGACGTGGGAACAGAAGGGAACTTATCGCAATGGATATCTGTTGAATTACGTACTGGGGATTCGTGACAGTTTTATTTCTGCTCCGGAAGGATATTCCAAAGATAAGATCAAAGAACTGGAGAAAACCTATCAATCCGATAAAAAGGATTACAGCACAACAAATGAAAAAGCAAAAAATCCGACGATCATTGCCATTATGAATGAATCGTTTTCCGATCTGAGTGTGTTGGGGGATCTGCAGACCAACATGCCGCTCACACCGTTTATCGATTCTTTGAAAGAGAATACAACGAAGGGATATGCACTTTCGTCGGTATTTGGCGCGAAGACTCCTAATTCGGAGTGGGAATTTATGTCCGGAAATTCCATGGCATTTCTTCCGATGGGATCCGTTGTTTATCAGCAGTATATCAGTGATACTCCGACAACGATTGTGTCAAATCTGAAAGATGACGGGTATACGTGCATTGCCATGCATCCATATTATGAAACCGGATGGAGCCGGAATCTGGTGTATCCGCATATCGGGTTTGACGAAATGCACTTTATTGATTATTTTGACCAGACAAAGATCCTGCGGGAATATATTACCGACCAGGAACTGTATGATAAGATTATCAAGCGTTATGAAAACCGTAAAAATAATGAAAAACTGTTCTTTATGGGAATTACCATGCAGAACCACGGTGGTTATACGGAAACCTATGACAATTTTCCGGAGAATTATTATAAAGTTGGACGTTCTTATACGGATGCCAACCAGTATCTGTCCCTGGTACACGAGAGTGATGAGGCAGTAAAAAACCTGATCAGTTATTTTTCAAAGGTAGATGATCCGGTAGAAATCATTTTCTTTGGAGATCATCAGCCAAGCTTAAACAGTAATTTTTATCCGATTCTGAATGGAAAAGGACTTACAGGGCTGACGGAAGATGAGCTGGAAAAACTGTACACAGTTCCGTTTTTTATCTGGACCAATTATGATACACCGGAAGAAACGGTAGACATTACCAGTCTTGATTATCTGTCTACCATGGCACTGGAACGGGCTGGAATTGAGCTTCCGGCATACAATAAGTTTCTGGCAGATATGCAGGAGGTTGTTCCAGCCATCAATTCCAGAGGTTATTATTCCAAAAGTAAAGGTTGCTATCTGCATATCGATGAGGCCGAGGGAGAAGAAAAAGAATGGATTGAAAAGTATCATATGCTGCAATATAATTCGATGTTTGACAAAAAGAACCGCAGCAGCTTTTTCTTCCCATATAATCTAAAAAGCAAGTAGAACAATCAGGCAAGGGGAATCAAGATGAAACTGAGTGAGTTATTAGCGTATGACAATATTGTAATACAGTGCCATGACAATCCGGATGCAGATACCATTGCATGTGGATTTGGGGTCTATCTGTATTTGAAATCCAAAGGAAAAGAACCACGTCTGATTTACGGAGGGCAGAATGTGATCCGGAAAACGAATCTGGTGATGCTGATCCGGGATCTGAAAATACCAATCGAGCATGTGGATTATCTGCACAAACCAGAGTTATTGGTGATGGTGGACTGCCAGTACCATTCCGGAAATTCTGCAGTGTTTGAAGCAGAACATATTGCTGTAATTGACCATCACCGGATCTGCACGGAATTACCAGAGCTTTCCGAGGTGCGTTCTAATCTGGGCGCGTGCTCGACACTGGTCTGGAATATGCTCAAAACAGAAGGATTTGATGTACGAGGTAATCGTGAGTTGTCAACAGCACTGTATTATGGATTATATACGGATACCGGAAGTTTGACGGAAATTGTACATCCGCTAGACCGGGATCTGCGTGACGAGGCAAACTTTGACCCGGCAATCATGAGGAAACTCCGCAATGCCAATCTTTCGCTGGAAGAACTGGAAGTTGCTGGAGCAGCACTTCTTCATACGGATTATGTAGAAGAATTTCGTGCCGCGATTGTAAAAGTGGGGCAGTGTGATCCGAATATTCTCGGACTGATTTCCGATCTGGTACTGGAAGTGGATGCGATTGATATCTGTGTGGCATTTAATCTGCAACCAGAAGGTGTGAAGTTTTCAGTGAGAAGCTGTGTGAAAGAAGTCAAGGCGAGTGAACTTGCGGCAGAGTTGTGCAAAGGAATTGGTTCCGGTGGAGGACATCTGGAAAAAGCGGGTGGCCTGATTCCGATGGAATTGATGACACAGGAATATTTAAAGTTTTGCAAAGAACATCATTTTGCACCACGCATGGAGTATGATGCACAGGGAAGACATGAACAGCCGGCAGCTTCGGGTATTAAATCTGTTATCGAGCAGCGTATGCGGGACTATATGGGAAATACCGATATTGTGTATGCACAGGATTGCAGAATAGAGGCAGAGGATGCAAAGACGTACTGCAGACGCTCCGTTCCGTGGGGATATGTCCGGGCAACGGATCTCTTTGCGGAGGGAACGCAGGTGACTGTGCGGACTCTGCAGGGAGATATGAAAGCTACAGTGGAAGCAGGAATTGTTTTTATCATTGGACCGAAAGGGGAATGTTTCTTTCGTAATAAAGAGGCTTTTATGGAAGAATTCCGGATTTACACGGATTGGAAGTTTGATCTGAGAAATGCAGAGTATGAACCTACCATCAAAGATGTAGAGAAAGGAATCATCGTAGAACCGATGAAATGTGCAAAGGTCTGCGTGCCAAAGGGAACTACAATTGTTCGTGCACGCAGGCTGGAGCGCAAGGTAAAACTGTTCCGGGATAAAGATGAAAACGAACAGTATACACTTGGCCGGGTTGGAGATTACATGGTTGACAGCAGTGATACGATCAACAATATCCGGATTATGCGTAAAGATCTGTTTGAAGAAATCTATCGGGATTCCGGTGAGCAGGAAGAGCAAAAAAGTGTGATCTTTGATCTGGACGGAACCTTGTTATATTCGTTGGAAGATTTAAAAAACGCTACCAACGCGGCATTGGAGTCACAGAATATGCCGACTTGTACGCTGGATCAGGTGCGCAGATATGTAGGAAACGGGGTGCGCATGCTGATGGTGCGTGCCGTGCCGGATGGGGAGAAAAACCCGAAGTTTGAAGAGACATTTGCGGAATTTAAAAAATATTACGGGGAGCATTGTCTGGATCATACAAAGCCATATCCAGATATCATGCATCTTTTGACTGAATTAAAGGCGCGCGGAGTGAAGACAGCAATTGTATCCAATAAGCTGGACTCGGCAGTAAAAGAATTGGATGAACGTTTTTTCCGGGGTTATATGACTACGGCAATCGGTGAGATGGAAGGTGTGGCAAAAAAACCGGCACCCGATATGGTACAAAAAGCCATGAAAATTTTAAAAACGGACACGAAGAAGGCCATTTATGTAGGTGATTCCGAGGTGGATATTCAGACCGCGGAAAACACGGGACTTCCATGTGTTTCGGTCATGTGGGGATTCCGCGATGCGGAGTTCCTTCGTAAAAACAGAGCACAGGTACTTATTCAAAGACCACTGGAATTGTTGTACTTAATTTAAAAGTTATGGTATCATATAACCAACATACAAGGACAGGAGAAAAAAGATGGAAGAAAGAATTTCAGGACATACAGGGTTACTTGCACTGATCGGTTCGCCGGTAGGACATTCCGGTTCCCCGGCAATGTACAATTACAGCTTTGCAAAGCTGGGGCTGGATTATGCATATGTTGCATTTGATGTAAAAGAAGATCAGGTAAAAGAAGCACTTGACGCGGTGAAACTGTTTCATATGCGTGGAATCAATGTGACGATGCCGGATAAGACCGAGGCGGCAAAGTATGTGGATGAGCTGTCTCCGGCAGCACAGATTATCGGAGCTGTAAACACAATTGTCAACGATGACGGCAGATTGACCGGATATATCACGGACGGAGAAGGCTTTGTACACAACCTCAAGGATCATGGCGTAGATATTAAAGGAAAAAAGATCACGGTCGCAGGCGGTGGCGGAGCTGCGACAGCCATTCAGGTACAATGTGCATTAGATGGAGCTAGAGAGATCACGATTTTCAATATTAAGGATGCATTTTTTGAGCGTACTCTTCAGACCGCAGAAAAGATTCGAAAAGCAGTGCCGGGAATTGTTGTCAATGTATATGACATTGCAGATACGGCAAAGATGACAGAGGAGATCACATCCAGTGACATTTTTGCAAATGCGACGATCGTTGGTATGAAACCGATGGATGACCAGAGTGTGGTAAAAGATTTATCTGCATTTCGCCCGGGATTGGTTGTATGTGATGCGGTTTATAATCCGGCAGAGACAAAACTGTTGCGGGAAGCAAAAGAAGCAGGATGTACCTGTATTGGAGGTAAGGGAATGCTTCTGTGGCAGGGAGTTGCTGCATTCCGGTTATATACAGGTATGGATATGCCGGTAGAAGAAGTGAAGGAGAAATTTTTTCATGAATAAAGAAAAGAAAAATATTTTCCTGATCGGTTTTATGGGAGCCGGTAAAAGCACGATTGCACGTGCGATAAAGCAAAAGCTGGGTTATCCGGTTGTGGAGATGGACGAGCGTATCGTAAAAGAACAGGGAATGCCGATCAGCAAAATTTTCGAAACATACGGAGAACTTTATTTCCGGGAGCTTGAGACAAAACTGATCCAGTCACTAAATCAGCAGGAGCCGACAATCGTATCCTGTGGAGGCGGTGTGGCAATGCGACAGGAAAATGTAGACTGCATGCGGGATGGGGGAAGCGTTGTATTTCTTACGGCAACACCGCAGACCATATACGAACGTGTAAAAAACAGTACGGACCGTCCACTTTTAAACGGTCATATGAATGTTGCATACATTTCTGAACTGATGGAAGCACGCCGGCCAAAGTATGAGGCGGCTGCAGACATTCTCGTAGCTACGGATAGAAAAACAAAAGAAGAAATCGCAGAAGAAATTATTGGGCGACTGGAGGAATAAGCGTGAAATTTAATTGGGATAATATTGTATTTCAGATGCTGGGAAAACTTGTGGACTGCGTGTGGGTCAGCATTTTATGGGTGATCTGCTGCATTCCGGTTTTTACGATCGGGGCATCGACCACCGCGTTGTATTACACGGTACATAAATCCATCCGCGGTGACCGCGGATATACCACAAGAACCTTTTTCGGAGCGTTCAGGGACAACTTTAAGGCTGCAACACTGCCATATCTTATATGGCTGGCCGTTATGATTGTTCTGGGCTGTGATGCCTATATCACCTATCAGGTATTAAAAACCGGCAGTATGAAGGGCGCATTTTTCTATTTCTTTCTGGTTATGATTGCTGTTGCGATTATGTGGAGCGCATTTTTATTTCCATATATTGCAAGATTTGAAAATACCGTAAAACAGACGTTGAAAAATGCATTCCTGCTGATGGTAAGACATCTGCCATGGTCACTGTTGCTGCTGGTGATTTTGATTGCATCGGCTCTGTCGATTTATATTATACCGGTACTGCTTGTGGTAATTCCGGCAGTTGCATCGATTGTATTTGATTTTATTTTAGAGCGCCTGTTCCGCCGCTATATGAGTCCGGAGGATTTAGAGCGTGAAGAGGAAAATGATATGTATGCATCATAATACATAAATAAAAACAAAAAGAGAGGGAGAAACAAATGAGTGTAACAATTTCTGAAGCAGTAAAGTATATCGGAGTAGATGATAAGACGATTGACCTGTTCGAGAGCCAGTATGTGGTTCCGCATGGCGTATCTTATAATTCTTATCTGATTTTTGATGAAAAGGTAGCTTTGATGGATACGGTAGATGCCAGGGGCATGGAGCAGTGGGAGAAGAATCTGCTGGCCGCATTAGACGGACGGAAAGTGGATTATCTGATAGTTTCCCATCTGGAGCCGGATCATGCCGGAAGTATCGGACGTTTGGTAGAGCTTTTCCCGGAAGTGACCCTGGTGGGAAATGCCAAGACATTTCAGATGCTTCCACAGTTTTTTGACGAGCTTCCGGTAGATGAGAACCATAAAATTACAGTGGCAGAAGGAGAGTCTTTGTCCCTTGGTACCCATACGCTGAATTTTTATATGGCACCGATGGTACACTGGCCGGAAGTTATGGTAACATACGAGAGCAGTGAAAAGATTTTATTCTCGGCAGACGGATTCGGAAAATTCGGTGCACTGGATTATGAAGATCCGGAAGGATGGGCCTGCGAAGCGAGAAGATATTACTTTAATATTGTAGGAAAATACGGCGCACCGGTACAGGCACTGTTAAAGAAAGCGGCAGGACTGGATATCCGGACGATCTGCCCGCTGCATGGTCCGGTATTAAAAGAAAACCTTGGTTATTACATTGGATTATATGATACCTGGAGCAGCTATAAGCCGGAGGATAAGGGTGTTCTTGTAGCATATGCATCGATCCATGGAAATACTGCAAAAGCAGCACAGAAATTTGCTGAGATGCTGCGTGCCAAAGGAGTAGAGAAAGTTTCTGTCATGGATCTTTCCCGTGATGATATGGCAGAAGTTGTGGAAGATGCGTTCCGTTATGACCGTATGGTTCTTGCAGCAGCAAGTTACGATGGCGGTGTATTCCCATGTATGCAGGACTTCCTGCATCATTTACAGTCCAAGGCATTCCAGAACCGTACCGTAGGTATTATTGAGAACGGTACCTGGGGACCGACGGCCGGAAGAACGATGAAGGGAATTCTGGAAACCATGAAAAATATTACCATTGTGGAGCCGATGGTAACGATCCGTTCCGCCATGAAAGAGTCCGACCTACCAGCGATGGAAGCTCTGGCAGATGTGATTGCAAATGCATAAGCATTTCGGAAAACGGACCAAAAAGAAACATCATATTGTGCTGATCTGTTCCGCTGTGGTCATTGCGGCGTTTGTGCTTCGCATGCCTGTGGAGATGAATGCAGCAGATGCCTGTGGAATGCAGCAGAAGGTCAATGTGCTTAGCAGCAGTATGCATAACCGGCAGGCGGAGGATTACCTGAATGATGCAGGAGAGTTTTGCATTTCCCAGACAGTGCTCAGGGAAGGGAAACCGTCCGTTGTTCCGCAAGTCAGGCGAATCGGGCTTCGTTTCCTTCCGGTGAGCCATATGACACAGCAGTGGTTGTTGGTACAGAGAATTCTGACCTCGAAGCCCAAATTTCTTGTTCCACCGGCGCGTCGGCTGATCGTCGGGCGGTATATCCGCGCAAATCCTGTCTGTGCGTGATAGGATGAAACTCAGGGGATACAAAAATTTGGATAGAGACAGGAGAACAAGCATTATGAGAAAAACAAAAATTATTTGTACCATCGGACCTGCAAGTGAGAGTGAATCTGTACTGACACAGATGTGCAAAGCTGGCATGAATGTAGCCAGATTAAACTTTTCCCATGGAAGCCATGAGGAACATCAGAAGAAGATTGATACGATCAAAAAAGTGCGTAAGGCGTTAGGTCTTCCAATTGCGATCATGCTGGATACCAAAGGACCGGAGTATCGGATCAAAACCTTCGAAAACGGAAAGATCACGTTAAAGGATGGAGATACATTTACACTGACAACGGATGATATTGTGGGAAATCAGGAGAGAGTTTCCGTAACCTACAAAAACCTGATCAACAATCTGAAGGTGGGAGATCATGTCCTGATCAACAATGGTCTGATTATTCTGGAAGTAGAAAAGCTGAAAGCACCGGATGCCATCTGTAAGGTTCTTGTCGGAGGTGAGGTGTCGGATAAAAAGAGCATGAATTTTCCGAACAAGGTCATGGATCATGCATTTTTGAGTGAGCAGGATAAGAAAGACCTGCTGTTTGGTATCAAAAACGACGTGGATTTCGTTGCGGCATCTTTCGTCTCCGTAAAGAAAGATGTCGAGGATATGCGTAAATTCCTTGACGAGAACGGCGGCGAAGATATTGATATTATTGCAAAGATTGAGAACCGTTCGGGTGTGGAGCACATTGAAGAAATCTGTGAGATTGCCAATGGTGTCATGATTGCCCGTGGAGATCTCGGAGTCGAAATCCCGGGCATGGAAGTGCCTGCGGTTCAGAAGTATCTGATCAGCAAGTGCCGTATGCTCGGAAAACGTGTCATAACCGCGACCGAGATGCTCGAGTCCATGATTCACAATCCGCGTCCGACACGTGCAGAGCTTTCCGATGTGGCAAATGCGGTATACGATGGATCATCCGCGATCATGCTGTCCGGGGAATCAGCTGCCGGTAAATATCCGGTAGATGCCGTGCGGAACATGGCAGAGATTGCTGAGTATACGGAATCCCAGATCAAATATACCAAGCGTTTCCGCACTTCTGATTTTGAGACAAGAAGCATTCAGGATGCCATTTCGCATGCAACCTGTGCGATGGCAGTTGATGTCCAGGCAAAATGTATTGTCGCAAGTACACTCAGCGGAACTACCGCACGTATGGTCAGCCGTTTCCGTTGTCCGGTAGATATCATCGGAATGACGACTTCCGAGAAAGTATGGCGGAAATTGAACTTAAGCTGGGGGGTTACTCCGGTTCTCTGCGAGGAATTCAGTTCCATGGAAGTTATGTTCTACCATGCAATGAAAAAGGCAAAAGAAGTATTTTCATTACAGAGCGGAGATGCTGTTGTTCTGACCGGTGGTCTGATCAATGGCAAAGTAGGAAATACGAATGTGATTAAGGTAGAAACCGTAAAATAAAATAGAACATAAGCGAATGCTGTGTAGTTGGAAAGCGCATGTGACATCTCTGTTGCATGCGCTTTTCGTGTGTTTTTGTGAAAATTTACTACCTTTACGAGGAAAATAGTTTATGCTATAGTATATTTGTACAGAAATAATCAGACAATATTTACAGTTTACCAGGGAAAGGCAGGCCTATGGTAGAAAAAATCGATCAGAAGAAGTGCAGGGATATATCAACAGAGATTCAGGAGACTCTGGCAAAATGGGGAAAGTATTTTTTTTACTATTATCCCAAAGAACACAGGATCAGACCATCAGAGTTTGCAGCCCGTCACATGGGAATCGTGGAGAATGTTGCGGATCTGGAGCATAGTATCCTCATGGACAGAATTATGGAAAAAGAGAAACTGTTAAAACTGTTTCAGGATATTGACCATGGCGCAAAGACGGTAAGTGCAAAGATTCAGTCTTCGGGAAAAGACATGGTATATCAGATCTCTATGGGTAGGATTCAGGGCGGTTCACAGAAACAACCGGAATATGTATTGGGTCTGATCGAACAGATCAGGGCAGACACACGCCAGAATGAGATTATTCAGGCACTGGGAAGCAATTTTAACAGTGTATATTATGTAGATGTGGATCATGATAAGGTATATGCATATAAGGTGAACTCCGCAGTGCGCTCTGTGCTCAATGATACGCTTAAGGAAATTCCGGGATATGAAGCTATCATGGCAGAATATGTGGGGAAGGTTGTCCTTACCGAAGATCGTGAGACAATGCTGTATGAGACCTCCATTGAAAATCTCCGTAAGCAGCTGAACCTGAAAAAAGCATATCAGTATGATTACCGGATTGTGCGGGATGGGAAAGTAAAATACTGCCGTGCAAAATTTGTAAATACATCGGATGGAGGACAGCTGCACCGGATGGTAGCAGGATTTTCCGATATCAGTTCCGAAAAACAGAGGGAACTTGAGCGCATGGCGTATGTGGACAGTGTGACCGGCGGAAATAATTACGAAAGTTTTAAGAAGAAAATCCGGGATTTCCGGCAACCGGGATATCTGGTGTCCATGGACATCCACTCCTTTAAAATTATCAATTCGATCTGTGGAATTATCAAAGGGGATGAAACACTCAAAGGAATCTGGAAGTGTATTCAGGGGATACTGGAAAAAGATGATCTGGCAGGACATATCAATGCAGACCGTTTTGTGATTTACAGTAGTGGAAAGGATCAGGAAAAGACGATCCGGCAGTTACAGCAGCTGGAGACCATACTGGCAGAATTGTCGGAAAGACTGAAGGTTCCGAAGCTGATCCCTTATTTTGGAGTGACGAAGTGGAAACCGGATTCCAAAGTGGAAGAGGTATACAGCGAAGCAAATTTTGCCAAGAATCAGATCAAGGATCGCAAAGATATCAGCTATCAGTTTTACAGCCATGAAGATACGATCCGCATGCTTGAAGATAAAGCCATGGAGGATGAATTTAAACATTCTCTGGAAAATAACTGTTTTGAGGTGTGGTATCAGCCGAAATATGATCCGGAAACAGAGCGGATGGTAGGGGCAGAAGGTCTGATCCGCTGGAGAGATGAAAAGGGAAATGTTATTCCACCCGGCAAATTCATTCCGTTGTTTGAGAGAGACGGACTGATAAAAGTTCTGGATGAGTATGTTTTCCGAAAAGTATGTATGCAGCAGTTAGAATGGCAGAAACAGGGAAAGGAGATTATTCCGGTATCCATCAATCTGTCCAGGGCGAGTCTGTATTTTGACAGTGTGGTCAGCCGGTATCAGCAGATCGCTGATGAAATCGGAGTAAAAACCCATCTGGTTCCGATTGAGATTACAGAGAGCGCAGCAATTGACAATGACAATATCAAGGGGCTGGCAGATAAGTTCCATGACAATGGTTTTCCATTGCTTGTAGATGATTTTGGATCGGGGTATTCTTCCCTTGCAACACTGAACATGAAATGTTTCGATACGTTAAAAATTGACAAAAGTCTGATTGATTACATCGGGGATTTCAGTGGGGAACGATTGCTGGAACATACGATTTTACTTGCAAAGGAACTTGGATTGTGCGTTACGGCAGAAGGTGTTGAGAGAGAAGAACAGGTGGATTTCCTCAAACAGATGAAGTGTGACAGTATTCAGGGATATTACTATTCGAGACCGCTTCCAAAAGAAGAGTTTGAAAAACTTTTGCTGACAGCTTAAATGATAAGAAAACAGGGAAAACTTTTATGGAATCATAGAAGTTTTCCTGTTTTATTTATTGACCGAGAAGGGAATCTACATAATTGCGTATTGCATAATTGTCTTCCGGCATCTGACATCCCACAATATATACACCTTCATCATCCGAGCACCGGATGACATGTCCTTCCAGATGGGACTGATCCGAAAGGGCAAAATTTTGGATATCGATAGCAACATCTGCATGTTTGTGATCCATGAAAAACGGATCCCGGATCAGAAATGCAAATCCATTGGCACTGATATTGTCAAGCTGACCGGAGAACGTTGTGTCGGAATCTTTCAGCGTGATGGTACATGGATTGGACACATCTGCCCGTGGGTATTTCCGGCGGTTTTTAATCTCCGGACGTGCGGAAAGCTGCAATGCATAGGCGTGGAAACCGGACGCCGTGTCAGCTTGTATCTGCGCCTGATCCCAACAGTAGAGAACATTGTCAACCGTGACCTGAACCTTACAGGTTTCGGATCCGTTTAACTGTGGATTGTCAGACAAAATCAGGGAAATACTATTTTCCGCAACAGATCTGACTTCTCCATGATACTCCATGCGTTCCAGATGTTTTGGAAGAATAACTTTTGCTTTCATACCGGCATGAATATCATCCAGACCCATGAAACCACCGATGCCCAGTTCACACATCAGCTCCTGAATTACATTTTCTATGTTATTGATGTTGGAAGCACTTTCCTCATATTTGCTGAGCATGCGTTTGCTTGTTTCATCGGAATCACTGATGCATGTGGTCATGGTTTCCACGATGGAAGATACCTGTTCCATATTTTCCACCAGCTGACGATTGGAAGATTCCACTTCTTTCATGGCAGAATCAATTGTCTGGATGTGTTCACCCAGAAGAGAAGAATCCTGTGTAATTTTATTTACATTTTCACCGGTCTGGGTTACTTTTTCCAGAGTGGCCTGAATAAGTTTTAAGGTTTCTTCAATGGAAGAAGTCATTTTTCCTGAAATTTCATCCAGCCGCGAGAGTGCTTCGCTGATCTGTCCGGAAGAATCTTTGGTTTCGGTACTCAGCTTGCGGATCTGTTCTGCAACGACGGAGAATCCTTTTCCGGCTTCCCCTGCGCGGGCAGCTTCAATGGAAGCATTAAGTGCCAGCAGATTGGTCTGGCTGGAAATACTGTCAATGGTTCCGGTTTCCTGTTTTACGGTTTCAAATTCTGCCTTGAAAGCGTCCAGAATATGTTCTACCTCATTGGACAGATCTGCCATCGTTCCGGCAGTCTGTACCAGACTCTCCAGATCAACGGAACTTGTCTTTGCGTGTTTGCCGGATTCCGCAGTCAGGGATACCATATCATTGATCATGGAAGCAACATTCTGTACCTGGGAATTGATATCTCCCGTCATTTCCTGTGAGGAGGCTGTCCGGGACTGCAGCTGATCGTTATTGTCGGTCAGTTTGTTCATTCCGTCTACGACGATGTCTGAACCATGTTTGTTTTCCGTGGCAAGTTCGCGGACAACGGTGATTCCGTCCATGATGGTATTGCTGGCGGTTTTAACCTGTTCAACGGTTGTAACAACCCGTTTTAAATCTGCTTTGATACTGTCTGTCAGGGCACCGTCGGATTCGATGAGGTGGCGGATAGACATGATATAGCCGATATAACAGAGCAGGAGACAGGCAACCTGCAGCTGATAATTTTTCTGGTCCGTTGCAGTATTCTGACCGAGAACGACCAGATGATAAAAGACACTGACAATGACACTGGCGATATTGGCGATTGCACATCCCACCATAAATTTCTGGTCTTTGTAAAGAACCAGAAGACTGACAACCGGAAGAATATAGGTAAAGGCAATCGGTGAATCGGTGGTGCAGATCAGGAACGTGTAAAAAATACCGTAACCGATGACAAGCGCATACCGATAGCGGTCATCAGCCTTTCCCCTGATGCGCAAAAGAAGGTCACCTGAAAAAAAGGGAACCCAGCACAGTATTAAAAAAATGATGAAATTTGTGGAAGGATACCCACCCTGGGATACATCTGTGCCGTAGTTTGCACTAAGAAGAAGGGCAAATACAAGCCAGATGCGTCTGGCTTTGATATTGGCCTTGGCCTTAAATTCATTTTCATTATAATCCATAATACGTTTCTCCTATGTGAATGCTAATTCTATTGTATGACGGGATGAACGTTTTTTCAAGTAAAATGCTTTGTTTTTGGCGCATAATTTTTCCGGGATTCCGGCATACTACCCATACAACATAAATATGGAAAGTAATCTGGAAAACAGGAGGAAATTTATCATATGAAAGCAACGGGAATTGTGCGCAGAATTGATGATCTGGGAAGAATTGTGGTTCCAAAAGAAATTCGCAGGACACTGCGCATCCGGGAGGGGGATCCCCTGGAGATTTTTACAAGCCGGGAGGGCGAAATTATGCTCAAAAAATACTCACCGGTTGGGGAACTGGGCGAGTTTGCACGAAGTTATGCACAGGCACTGGCACAGACCACAGAGGCTCTGGTCTGCATTACGGATCGGGAATATGTGATCGCAGCAGCGGGAACCGGGAAAAAGGAAGTTGAGGGGGAACAGCTGAGCGAAGAAATGGAAGAAATGATTGAAAAGCGCAGCACAGTTGTGAAAACAGGAGAAGAACAGGCCTGCTCCATTACAAAAAAAACAATGTCAACCCTTCCGAAGGGAATTGTGCTTTCAAGTATTCTGTGCAATGGAGACTGTCAGGGTGCTGTGATTCTGGCAGATAACAGCGGACAAAAGGAAACACTTGGACTGTTGAAAGCATTGTCTGCCACAGCTGCAAATTTTCTGGGGAAAAATATGGAACAGTGAAAATAATAAAATCTTAATAAAAAGATAATTTGCATATACTGTCCAAAAGAGATAAAATGTATGATGTATGTTTCCAAAATAAATATGGAGGAGAGTATATGTCAACCAAGAAGAAAAAGAAAAGAAAGAAAAAGCAGCATCGCTTTTTCTGGTTTGTCATAAAGCTGCAGATCGTGCTGATGCTTGTTGTGCTGGCAGGTTTTGGATACTACTATTTTGGCGGATATGCGGATCAGATACAGCAGATGCGCCGTGAGGCAGTGCAGGAAGTATCTGCTTCCGACGATTCTACGTTTATCCCTTCACAGACCTGCTCCGTTTTTGATAAAGACGGAAAACTGATCTCTGAACGAAGGGGAGACAAGAATGCGCAGTATGTCAAATACGAGGATATTCCAAAGGATTTTGTCGCAGCGATTATCAGTATTGAGGACAAGAAGTTTTACCAGCATAACGGTGTGGATCTGAAAGGACTTGTGCGCGCGGTCAAAGCCACAGTCATGTCGAAACTGAAAAAATCGCAGGGTGGTACGCAGGGTGGAAGTACGATTACCATGCAGCTTGCCAAGCTGATTTATATGCAGCCGAAACAGACGTGGCAGTACAAGGTGAAGCAGATGTTTCTTGCGTGGGAACTCGAAAAACGTTACAGTAAGGATAAAATTATGGAATTTTATCTGAATAACGTGTATTTTGCAAACGGCTATTACGGAATTGACGCTGCCTGTCATGGATATTTTAACTGTGAACTGAAAGATCTTGATGTATCGCAGACCGCGTATCTGTGTGCGATCCCGAACCGCCCGTCCAATTATGATCCGGTGACACACCCGGACAATACCATTACCCGGCGGAATCTGATCTTAAAGAATATGCGGGATGACGGGAAAATCTCCCAGGAAGAGTATTATGAGGCAACCAAAGAAGAGATTGCGCTGAACCGGCCGAAAAAGAGTGACACGGAGAAAATTAACAGTTCGATTGACACTTACACGTATGACTGCGCAACCCGTGCACTGATGGAACAGGAAGGTTTCCAGTTTAAATATTATTTTGATTCGGATAAGGAAAAGAAGTCTTATGGGGAAGCATATGACGAACTTTACAGTGCGTGTCAGAAGAAACTGTTTTCCGGAGGATACAAAATCTATACGACGATTGATATGGAAAAACAAAAGGAACTGCAGTCTGCCATTGATGATACCCTGAAAGGATTTAAAGACAAATCCAAAGACGGAACTTACAAGATGCAGGCGGCAGCAGTATCAATTGATAACAACAGCGGATATGTTGTGGCAATCGTGGGCGGCCGTAAGCAGGATTCGGATAATTATACGTTAAACCGTGCATACCAGAGTTACCGTCAGCCGGGAAGTTCGATTAAGCCATTGCTGGTATATACTCCGCAGCTGGAGCGCGGGTATACTCCGGATACCGTTGTGGATGACCATAAACTAAAAGACGGACCGTCGAATGCAAACAATACATATGCCGGAAAGATTCCGCTCAGATATGCGGTTGCACATTCCATTAATACGATTGCCTGGCAGCTGTATGATGAACTGACACCAAAAGCAGGCCTGCAGTATTTAAAAAATATGAATTTTGCACAGATCAAGGACGGAGATTATACCCTCGCCACATCTCTTGGTGGATTTACCAAAGGTGTTTCTCCACTTGAGATGGCATCCGGGTATGCAGCGGTTGAAAATGACGGACTTTACAGGGAACCGACCTGTGTAAAATCAATTGTGGATTCTGACGAAAATGTAGTCTATACGTCCAGCCTGACGGAAAAAACGGTTTATAAGCAGGATGCGGCGCGGATGATGACGGATATCATGACCTCCGTTATGGACAGTGGAACCGGACGTTCTGCAAAGCTTGCCGATATGCCGTGTGCCGGAAAGACGGGTACAACAAACGATCACAAAGATGGATGGTTCTGCGGATTTACCAGATATTATACAACCGCAGTCTGGGTGGGATGTGATTATCCAAAAGCCATTTCCAATCTGAGTGGAAGCACATATCCGGCACAGATCTGGAAAGCATATATGTCTGCGGCCCACGAGGGATTATCTTCGCTTGATTTCCTTCCTTATGCCCAGCTTTCGGATGATTTTAAAAATCAGCAGAAGAAGGAAGAGGAAGAACACGACAAGATGCGCGAAGAAAACCAGACGGAGGAAAACCAGACGGATGACCAGCAGACTTCCGAGAGCCAGCAGAAAGATAATACAACGGACGGAAGCTCCGAAAATGATAACCAGCCGGACAATAACGACAGCAATGCCGGTGATCAGAATAACAATTCCAAACCGGAACATAGTGGGGACAACGATTCCGGAGAAAGTGGAGGAAACACTGATACACCGGAAAATGGAGAAAATACCAATAAACCGGACAATAGCGGAACCACGGATAATAGCGGTGATACCGGAGAGAGTGGAGATACCGGTGGTGGAAACGTACAATAAACATATATAAAACAGTGCAACCGGTGTATTTATGGATACATCGGTTGATTTTTTTTATCGATACTAGGCAGAAATTCCGGAATATGGTAGAATACAGATACATGGGGTAGAAGAAAAATACATATCACATAGATCAAGGAGGAATCAGGAATTGAAGAAATATGGATTTGGCGTAGACGTGGGAGGAACCACCGTAAAAATGGGATTTTTTGAGACAAGCGGAGGGCTTCTTGACAAATGGGAAATCAAGACCGATACCAGCGATAACGGAAAGGCAGTACTGCCGGATATTGCACAGGCGATTGATAATAAGCTGGCGCAGGAAGGCATCAGTAAGAGTGATGTAGAGGGCGTGGGAATCGGTGTTCCGGGTCCTGTGCGGAGTGATGGCGTTGTTAACGGGTGTGTCAATCTCGGCTGGGGAGTGATCAATGTTGCGGAGGAACTCGGTGCACAGACAGGTCTGAAAGTAAAAGTCGGAAATGATGCGAACGTTGCAGGTCTTGGCGAAATGTGGCAGGGCGGTGGAAAAGGAAGCAAAGATGTCATCATGGTAACGCTTGGTACCGGTGTCGGCGGTGGAATCATTGTAGACGGTCATGTGGTTGCCGGATATAACGGTGCAGGCGGAGAAATCGGACATATTACCGTAAACCATGATGAGATCGAGCCTTGTAACTGTGGGCAGTATGGATGTCTGGAACAGTATACTTCTGCGACCGGTATTGTACGCATGGCAAAACGTAAACTTGCCAAAACACAGGATGCGACAAAGCTTCGTGATTATAAAGATATTACTGCGAAAGACATTTTTGATGTGGCAAAAGAAGGCGATGAAGTAGCTCTTGGACTGGTAGATGAAGTGGGAGAAATTTTAGGGTCAACCCTTTCGAATATTGCATGCGTGACCAATCCGGAAGTTATCGTGATCGGTGGTGGTGTGTCCAAAGCCGGACAGATTTTAATCGATACGATCCAGAAGCACTTTAAGGAAAGCTGCTTCCATGCATGTCGTGATACCCGCTTTGAACTGGCACAGCTTGGCAATGATGCCGGAATATACGGGGCAATGCAACTCATTATCGGATAAGTTCAAAAAACAGAACCATATGCACAGCAAACATTTTCGTGTAGGAAGAAAGTGTTTGCTGTGCTTTTTTGTACTCTTTTATCATTACCCTGTTGAAAAAATATCTTGACAATCAAACTATCTTTGCATATACTTTGACTAAGAAACTGTTTGACAATCAAACTATTTCACAATCAAACAAAATTGAAGACAGTAAAAGGAGAACCCATTATGTTAGAAAAGTTAAAAGAAATCATTGCAGACCAGTTAAACGTAGACGCGGATTCTATCACCGCAGAGTCCCGTTTCAAAGAGGATCTTGAGGCAGATTCCTTAGATCTGTTTGAGCTGGTTATGGTTTTGGAAGAAGAGTACGGTGTAGAGATTCCTTCTGAGGATTTAGAGAAGATCCTTACCGTTCAGGATGTCATTGATTATATGAAAAATAAGGGTGTTGAGGCATAAGCTATGAAAACAAGAGTGACAGAGCTTCTGGGAATCGAATATCCGATCATTCAGGGCGGTATGGCATGGGTCGCAACACATGAACTGGCCAGTGCGGTATCCAATGTCGGCGGACTTGGCATCATCGGAGCAGGTGGAGCACCGGCTTCCTGGGTGCGTGAGCAGATTCAGGCAGCAAAAAAAGAAACCGACAAGCCGTTTGGAGTAAATCTCATGCTGATGAATCCGGAAGCGGATGAGATTGCAAAAGTAATTGTGGAGGAAGGCGTTAAGGTAGTAACAACCGGCGCCGGCAATCCGGCCAAATATATGAGCATGTGGAAAGAAGCCAAAATCAAAGTAATCCCGGTTGTGGCAAGCGTGGCATTGGCAAAGCTGATGGAGCGTGGCGGTGCGGATGCACTGGTCGCTGAGGGAATGGAGTCCGGTGGACACATCGGTGCCCAGACGACGATGACACTCGTACCACAGGTAGTAGATGCGGTATCCATTCCGGTCATTGCAGCCGGTGGAATTGCAGATGGACGTGGATTTGCGGCAGCTATGATGCTTGGCGCAGAGGCAGTACAGATGGGAACCCGTTTTGTTGTTGCAAAAGAATCCACGGTTCATGAAAATTACAAGCAGCGCGTGGTCAAAGCAAAAGATATTGACAGTGAAGTGACCGGCATGTCCACAGGCCATCCGATTCGCGTTATTCGTAACAAAATGACCCGCGAGTACTTAAAGAAAGAAAAAGAAGGTGCACCGTTCGAAGAACTTGAGCAGATGACACTCGGAGCACTGCGCAAAGCAGTTGTCGAGGGCGATGTCATGTACGGCAGCGTTATGGCAGGCCAGTCTGCGGGTCTGGTAAAAAAAGAAGAGACCTGTGCGGAAATTATCCGGGATGTTATGAGTGGTGCCGAAAAGTTATTGGGACAGAAATAGGAGAAGACAGTGAAGAGAGTATTTATGTTCCCTGGACAGGGATCTCAGTATATTGGTATGGGAAAAGAGTTTTACGACGCCATGCCGGAAGCAAAAGCGGTTTATGATCTGGCAAATGAAGTGACAGGTCTGGATGTGGCAGCTCTTTGCTTTGAAGAAAATGATAAGCTGAACATTACAGAGTACACACAGATCTGTATGCTCACAACCGAGGCGGCTATTTATACAGCATTACAAGCAGCGGGAATTGGCTGCGACGTTACGGCAGGCTTAAGCCTTGGCGAATATGGTGCGCTGATTGCATCCGGAGCGATGACAATGCGGGATGCATTTGCGGTTGTCCGCAAGCGCGGTATTTATATGGAACAGGCATATCCGGTAGGCGGCGGTATGTCTGCAATTCTTGGACTGGATGCGGAAAAGATCGCAGCAATCTGTGAGGAAACCGCTGCAAAAACAAACAAAGTTGTTTCCATTGCAAATTACAACTGTCCGGGACAGATCGTTATCACCGGAGCAGCAGATGCTGTAGGTGAGGCAGGAGATGCCTGCAAGGAAGCCGGAGCAAAGCGCGTGGTTCCGCTTAAAGTCAGTGGCCCGTTCCATTCTGCACTTTTAGCAGAAGCAGGAAAGAAACTTAAAGAGGCACTGGAAGATGTAACGATTCAGCCGATCACCATTCCGTATCTGACCAATGTGACTGCAGATTATGTCAAAGATCCGGCAGACGTCAAGGATTATCTGGTACGTCAGGTTTCTTCTTCCGTGCGCTGGCAGCAGACAATTGAGCGCCTGATTGCAGACGGAGCAGAGGAATTTGTGGAGATCGGACCGGGACGCAGCCTTTCCGGATTTATGAGAAAGATCAATCGCGAGGTTACCACATGCAACATCGACAAAATGGAGGATTTCAATAAATATGTTAACCGGTAAAAATGCACTTGTTACAGGTGCTTCCAGGGGAATCGGAAGAGCCATTGCGCTGGAGCTGGCAAAACGCGGAGCATTTGTTGTGGTGAACTACAATGGTTCCGAAGATGCTGCAAATGAAACAGTTGCAGCGATCAAAGCAGCTGGAGGAGATGCCGTGAGTGTTCGCTGCAATGTCTCTGATTTTACAGCCTGTCAGGAGATGATTGAATCCCTTATCAAAGAATATAAGCATATGGATATTCTGGTGAATAATGCCGGAATTACAAGGGATGATCTGCTGATGCGCATGAAGGAAAGCGATTTTGATGCTGTGATCAATACCAACCTGAAGGGAACTTTCAATACCATCCGTCATCTGTCACGCTATCTGTTAAAACAGCGTGCCGGAAAAATTATCAATATTTCTTCGGTATCCGGAATCCTTGGAAATGCGGGACAGTCAAACTATGCAGCCAGCAAGGCGGGCGTGATCGGTCTGACAAAATCTGTTGCAAGGGAGCTTGCATCCAGAGGAATCTGCGTCAATGCGGTTGCTCCCGGATTTGTGGAGACAGAGATGACGGCTGTATTGCCGGAAAAGACCCAGGAAGAATTAAAAAAGCAGATCCCGCTTGGCAGAGCCGGACAGGTACAGGATATTGCAAATGCAGTTGCATTTCTTGCATCACCGGAGTCTGACTATATTACCGGGCAGATACTTTCTGTAGATGGTGGTATGGCAATTTAAGAAACCTGATAGAAAGAAAGGAAAAGAAAAATGAGAAGAGTCGTTGTGACGGGAATGGGAGCAATCACGCCGATCGGCCTGAATGTGGAAGAATTCTGGAAAGGAATCCATGCCGGACAGATTGGATTTGGTCCTATCACGAAGTTTGATGCAAGTGAATATAAAGCGCATCTTGCGGCAGAAGTCAAAGGTTTTGTCGGAAAAGATCATATGGATTTTAAGGCAGCAAAGCGTATGGAACTGTTTGCACAGTATGCGGTAGCAGCAGCCAAAGAAGCCGTTGCGGATGCAGGGCTTGATATGGAAAAAGAGGACGCTTACCGTTGCGGTACAGCTGTTGGATGCGGTGTTGGAAGTCTTCAGGCAATCGAGCGTGAGTACACAAAGATTGTGGAAAAAGGACCAGGCAGAGTCAATCCGATTTTCGTTCCATTGATGATTTCAAACATGGCAGCAGGAAATGTCTCCATCCAGCTGGGATTGCAGGGAAAATGTACCAATGATGTAACTGCCTGTGCGACTGGTACGAATAATATCGGTGATGCGTTCCGCAGCATTCAGTACGGAGAGGCAGATGTCATGGTAGCCGGAGGAACCGAGGCAGCCGTATGTCCATGTGCGATTGCCGGATTCGGTGCACTGACGGCGCTTTCTCCATCCGATGATCCGGAAAAATGTTCCCTTCCTTTCGATAAGAACCGCAGTGGTTTTGTATTGGGTGAAGGAGCCGGCATTGTTGTCCTTGAGGAACTTGAGCATGCAAAAGCAAGAGGCGCAAAAATCTATGCAGAAGTTGTGGGATATGGATGTTCCGCAGATGCTTACCATATTACTTCCCCGCTCGAAGATGGTGCAGGTGCAGCACGCGCAATGCAGAATGCCATCGAGGATGCAGGGGTAGATAAAAATGAGATCACATACATCAATGCACATGGTACTGCAACGCATCACAACGATCTTTTTGAGACCCGTGCCATTAAGTTACTGTTTGGGGATCATGCAAAGGACATTAAGATCAATTCTACAAAGTCCATGATCGGTCATCTTCTTGGTGCCGCAGGTGCGGTTGAATTTATCACCTGTGTCAAAGAGCTGGAAGAAGGATACATCCACCGTACAGTTGGTTATGAGACACCGGATGACGAGATGGATCTGAACTACTGTAAAGAAGAATACCACGAGTCATTTACCTATGCACTGTCAAACTCTCTTGGATTTGGCGGACATAACGCAAGTCTTCTGGTTCGCAAATACGAGGAGTAGAAGCTATGAGTATGACAACACAGGAAATTATGGAAATTCTGCCACACAGACATCCGTTTCTGCTGATTGATACGGTGGAAGAAGTGGAGCCGGGCGTGCGCGCGGTAGCAAAGAAAAATGTAACTTTCAATGAACCGTTTTTTGCCGGTCATTTTCCGGGAAATCCGGTTATGCCGGGCGTGCTGATCGTGGAAGCACTGGCACAGACCGGTGCGGTTGCGATTCTTTCGCAGCCGGAATGGAAAGGAAAGACGGCATATTTTGCAGGAATCAATAAAGCAAAATTCAAGCAGAAAGTTGTTCCGGGGGATACTCTGGTGCTTGAAACCGAAATTATCAAGGTGAAGGGACCGATCGGTGTGGGGCAGGCAACAGCAAAAGTAAATGGAAAACTGGCATGTTCCGCAGAACTGACATTTGCAATCGGATAGGGGAAAGGCAATGTTTTTTAATAAAAAATATATCAAAGTAAATCACAACGAAGAACCAGAAAAAACACAGGCAGAAGAGCCAAAGCAGGAAGAGGCAAAGGAAGCAGCACCTGTTGTAGAGACCGTTACCTGTAAAATCTGCAAAAAAGAACTGGATAAACAGCGTGTCATCAAAAATAAATATGTCTGCTACGAGTGCGGATATTATTTCCGTGTCCGCACCAAAAACCGTATTCGTATGGTGGCGGATGCAGGAACTTTTGAAACCTGGGACAACGATCTGAAGACCGGAAATCCGCTGAATTTCCCGGAATACGAAGAAAAAGTTGCCGCAACACAGGAAAAAACCGGATTAAACGAAGGCGTAACCATGGGAAGTTGTACAATCAACGGAGAGAAGACAGTTCTCGGTGTGATTGATGCCCGTTTCATGATGGGAAGTATGGGACACGTAGTCGGTGAGCGGATTACACGTGCAATGGAAAAGGCAACGGAACAGAAACTTCCGGTGATCTTATTCTGCTGTTCCGGTGGTGCACGTATGCAGGAGGGAATTATTTCCCTGATGCAGATGGCAAAGACTTCTGCAGCTGTAAAACGGCATTCGGATGCAGGACTTCTTTATATTCCGGTTCTGACAGATCCGACAACCGGTGGTGTGACCGCAAGTTTTGCAATGCTTGGAGATATTATCCTTGCAGAGCCGGGAGCGCTGATTGGTTTTGCCGGTCCGCGTGTGATTGAGCAGACCATCGGGGAGAAGCTTCCGGATGGATTCCAGAGAGCTGAGTTTCAGCTGAAACACGGATTTGTGGATGCAATTGTAGAGCGTGACGAGTTAAAAGATACGCTGGGGAAAATTCTTCGTCTGCATCGTCCGACCGAAGGCTATGCAAACTTTGATCCGGCACATGACGATGACCGTTATGAGCCGACCGAACTGATGCGCGAGAGAAATACGTTTTCCAGACCGTTAGAACCGTGGGATAAAGTGATGGCGGCACGTCAGATGAAACGTCTGGCATCTGTCGATTATATGGGGCAGATTTTTGACGAATTCATGGAATTGCACGGAGACCGTTATTTCCGTGATGATCCGGCAATTGTCGGTGGTATTGCCTATCTGGATGGACAGCCGGTAACCGTGATCGGGGTGCATAAGGGAAAAGATTTAAAGGACTGCAAGGAACGCAACTTTGGTATGCCTTCGCCGGAAGGATACCGTAAGGCAATCCGTCTGATGAAGCAGGCAGAAAAATTCAATCGCCCGATCATTACATTTGTAAATACATCCGGTGCATATCCGGGAAAAGAAGCCGAGGAGAACGGACAGGGTGAGGCAATTGCAAGAAACCTTTATGAAATGTCCGGTATTCAGGTGCCAATCCTTTGCCTGATGATTGGCGAAGGCGGCAGTGGCGGAGCTCTTGCCCTTGCGGTTGGTAATGAAGTATGGATGATGGAAAATGCCACCTATTCGATTCTTTCTCCGGAAGGATTTGCTTCCATTCTCTGGAAGGATGGAAAACGTGCAAAAGAAGCGGCAACGGTCATGAAGATCACGGCGCAGGATCTGAAAGAACTGTCTGTTGTGGATAAGGTGATTCCGGAGTATGGCGGAGCGGATGACGATGCGCTGACTTCGATTGCGGCATGGATGAAAGGAAATATGAAAGAATTTTTACGTGCACAGAATGACAAGAGTGGTAAGCAGCTTGCAAAGGAGCGGTATGATCGCTTCAGAAAGTTCTAATTGTTCCATAGAGGAGAATCATAAAATGAAATTTTTAGGAACCGGAAGTGCGCTTCCGAAAAAAGTTGTAAGCAATGATGACCTGGCCCAGGTTATGGACACTTCAGATGAGTGGATTCGTTCCCGTACCGGGATTGGCATGCGCCATATTGCAGTGGAAGAGACAACAACTTCCATGGCGGTAGAGGCGGCAGAGAAAGCACTTGCAGATGCAAAAATATCCGGATGTGAAATTGATCTGATTATCGCGGGAACCATTTCCCCGGATTACATATTTCCATCGCTGGCATGTGAAGTACAGGCTGCAATTGGAGCAAAAAGTGCAACGGCATTTGATCTGAGTGCGGGATGTTCCGGATTTTTATTTGCACTGGCTACGGCGGATGCCTATTTCCGTACCGGACGTTACAAACATGCACTGGTTATCGGGGCGGAAACCCTGTCAAAAATGATGAACTGGGCAGACCGCAGTACCTGTGTGCTTTTCGGGGATGGAGCCGGAGCTGCTGTAGTTAGTGCAGAAGGAAGCCAGCTGCTTTCCATGGTGCAGGGATCAGACGGAGCCGGTGGCATGGCACTGCATTGTGAGAACCGTCCGGTGAATAATCTTTACCGCCAGCTTGGTGCACAGCATTATGCGTTCACCCAGATGGATGGGAGAGAGGTTTATAAGTTTGCCGTGCGCACGGTTCCAAAGGCGGTCAGTGAAGCACTTGAACAGGCAGAACTTCCAATTGAAGATGTAAAATATTTTCTGCTTCACCAGGCAAATATCCGGATTATTGAGTCAGTGGCAAAGCGTCTGCATCAGCCAATGGAAAAATTTCCATGTAATTTACAGAAGTGTGGAAATGTTTCGGCTGCAAGCGTACCTATTTTACTTGATAATGTCCACAAACATGGTATGATAAGCGGGGGCGATAAAATCGTATTAGCTGGATTTGGTGCCGGACTTACCTGGGGGGCATGTGCAGTCGAGTGGTAGGTCACACCAGATCATGAAGGAGTTTAACATGACGCTGGAAGAGACCTTAAATGATCTTCTTGTAAAATTATTCAAAGATATTCTGGAGATTGAGGCGAAAAGCCTGATCACAGAAGAGTTTAAAGACATTAGTTATAATGATATGCATATTATTGAGGCAGTGGGAATTGATGAGCCGCGAAATATGAAAACCGTTGCAAAACTGATGTCCGTTACAACAGGCACACTCACGAAAGCAATGGATGCCTTGTGTGAGAAAGGATATGTTGTCCGGGAACGGAGTACGCGGGATAAAAGAGTAATAAAGCTGCGCCTGACAGATAAAGGGAAAGCTGCCTATTATCATCACGAACAGTTTCACCGCCAGATGATTAAAAATGTTGCGGATGAGATGAACGATTCTGAAAAAGAGATACTTGTCTTTGCCCTGGCAAAACTGGTGGATTACTTTAAACTGACCTACTATGATACGGACGAGGAATCCGAATTCGTTGACTGGTCGAAAATAAGCAGGGATAAATAAAATATATACTTATTTAGTGTTATAACCGGGCGGCTCAGAATGCAAGTTTTGAATCGCCCTGTTTCATTTTGTACTCAAAAAGCTACTTTATTACGCCGTAGTGGTAGAAAATTACAATAATAAAGAATTTTCTATTGCCAAAACTTGCAATTTCCGTTAGAATAATAGTGTCGATGAATACGAAGAAAGACCAAAACGATTTTGCGCCCGTTAAGGACACGGATCGTTAATATAATTTAATGATAAGGAGACAGATAAATGGGTTATGTTGATGAAGTACTCGAAGTAGTACAGAAGAAAAACGCAGATCAGCCTGAATTCTTACAGGCAGTAACAGAGGTTCTTGAGTCCTTAAGACCAGTGATCGATGCAAACGAGGAATTATACAGAAAGAATGCAATCCTTGAGAGAATCACTGAGCCAGATCGTCAGATCATGTTCCGTGTACCATGGGTAGACGACAATGGACAGGTTCAGGTAAACAGAGGTTTCCGTGTACAGTTCAATAATGCCATTGGACCTTACAAGGGAGGTTTAAGACTTCATCCTTCTGTAAACTTAGGTATTATCAAGTTCTTAGGTTTCGAGCAGATCTTTAAGAACTCCCTGACAACACTTCCAATCGGTGGTGGTAAAGGTGGTTCTGATTTCGATCCTAAGGGTAAATCAGACAGAGAGATCATGGCATTCTGCCAGAGCTTCATGACAGAACTTTGCAAATATATCGGAGCAGACGTTGACGTACCGGCCGGAGATATCGGAACAGGTGCAAGAGAGATTGGCTTCTTATTTGGACAGTATAAGAGAATTCGTGGATCATACGAAGGTGTGCTGACTGGTAAGGGTCTTACCTATGGTGGATCTCTTGCACGTACACAGGCTACCGGATATGGTCTGTTATATCTTACTAACGCATTATGGAAAG